>Ga0255770_10000012_pt1 | contig 230776 bp, 187 predicted proteins | sample 071ome_22_FD_179968 | JGI IMG/M metagenome (GOLD analysis project Ga0255770, IMG submission 179968) | Coastal salt marsh microbial communities from the Groves Creek Marsh, Skidaway Island, Georgia - 071404AT metaG (version 2) | ecosystem: Environmental > Aquatic > Marine > Intertidal zone >...
TGCACCTCCAGAGATGCCACCTGCGCCTCCAGAGATGCCACCTGCTCCTCCAGAGATGCCACCTGCGCCTCCAGACATGCCACCTGCTCCTCCAGAGATGCCACCTGCACCTCCAGAGATGCCACCTGCTCCTCTAGAGATGCCACCTGCGCCTCCAGAGATGCCACCTGCTCCTCCAGAGATGCCACCTGCTCCTCCAGAGATGCCACCTGCGCCTCCAGAGATGCCACCTGCGCCTCCAGAACTCATGACTGCTGAAAACGATACTGAAGAAGCACCCGCTGAGGTCGTAGCTGACCCATTTGCTGCGCTCACACCTGCTACTGCAGACCCGTTAGCGTCGCTTGCTCCGCCAGTGGCAGATCCATTAGCATCACTTACTCCACCACCAGCCGACCCTCTTGCGGCACTGACACCTCCGCCTGTTGAGGTTGAAGAATCAGATGTCCCATCAGTAGACCCACTTTCACCAGTGGCTTCTGTTGGCGATGATTTTGTATCAGCTGGTGCTAAGATTAGAAGGTCATCTGAAATTGATGATGTTCCAGGAGATAAGTTAGAAGGCTCAATTCACGAAAACGAAACCTCTGTTCTAACTTCAGATGGAGAAATAGTAAAGCAAAATGTCTCCGGGGTTCTTAAGGTTAGAAACCCATCGGAATCAGACCGAATTTATGACATTGATGTGATGCTGAATAATACAACAAACACTGATCTTGCTGGCGACCATGTACAAGTGGATGAACTCGAGTCAAGGAAAGAATTCTCCACCAAATACAAAGTTAAAAACAGCAGAATGTTAGTCCTAAGAGAAAGATTGGACACCAATCCTGACCGTGACCAAGAGAGGTCTCTATCAGTCTCGAAGGGTAGCGAAGACGGAACAATTAGCATGGAATTGGAAGTAGAGAATGTTTCAGATGTCAATTTATCAGATGTTGTCGTTACAAGAGATATTCCATCACAATTAACCATCACACCCACAGGTGGAGCGTCGGTAGACGATGGTGAGCTTTCATGGGAGATAGGTGCCATGTCTCCTGGAGAAACCAAAACAATTTCTTTGACTGGTTCAGTTTTAATAGAAGGAATCAAACCTGTCAATGCAGGTGTGGCAAAGGCTTCATACAAAGCAGATGCAGCGCTTTCTTCACTCTCCTTCAGAGAATTGGATGCATTCTGTAGAGGATTTGCGTATATCAATTCTGTAGAGTCTGAAAGACCAGATAACTGGGAGTGTAAGACTATATTCGAGAACCGCTCATCATTTACTGTTGACCTGGTAAAACTACAAGTCAGAATGAAGGGTAGTGATGATTTACTCTTCGATATAGTAGATGTGTCAGATGACGTACTGCCAGATTCAAGATGGGAATCAGAAACTGTGACTGTAGAAAGTACTGGTAAGCCTGACTTCACATGGGACCTTGGATATACAGTTCTTCCAAAGGCTTCTCACACAACTGAAGGATCTCTAGAATTACAACCATCAACATTCGAGGTACTAGATTCAACCATAACTAAGAAATATTCAAAATCGGTCTTACCTTCTTACAGAAGACAAGAAATGACTGCAACTTTGACAATCAAGAATGAGGGTTCAGCAACAATCAATCTGATGCGCTTGACTGATGACATTCCCGGTTTGTTCGAAGTGCCTGCTGTTGAAGATATTTCAATAAAGGTAGACGGAAATGACCTGGTTTCAGAACAATTCAAGGCAGAAGTTTCAGAAGGTATTTCTATAGAAAAGGAAATGAAAAGCCCTGATGGCAATGGTAATACATTGACTATGACAATCGGTACTAGGGGGCCAATCGGATTAGCTCCAGGAAAGAAATTGACAATATCTTATCCACTTGTGGCTCCAGACCCTACTCCCGGAAACGAAATGGTAGCAGGACCAGCCAGATGTGAATTCAGTGCCGAAAGATTCGGTCCAGTTTGTACAAGGGATGTTGAAGAAGTTCCTATTCTGAAGGTAAAACACAACAGAAGGAATTTCTCAGCAGGTAAATCAGTAATGCCGATGGGCGGTAAGGGTAGATATGAAGTTCTAATTCTATTCGAGAACAATGGTGACAACGCTCTACAAGACGTGTGCATTAACGACCTTCTACCCTCTAATTTCGAATTGAAAGATTGGAGTGTTAGAGGTGCAGGAAGAGACAAAAGAAACGATGTTTCACTTGAATCAACCGCCGGAGATAATGGTGTCCTAAATGTCTGGACAATACCTGTCGTGGAAAAGGGCGAGAGGTTAGAGGTTTCATTCGAGATAAAGGGTGATGGTGAAGTCGACGCCGAAGTATTGAATCAATTCCATGGTGTAACCTTTGGTGATGAAATCGAAGATGAAATCGATAAGGATGAAGAAGTCTCCCAACAGGAGGAAGCGGTAGAAGATGAATCACTAGATTCAGAACAACCCGGTGATGGATACAAGTGGAGAGAGGACGTATTACTCAGAGTCATGGAGGCTCACGGAATTGATGCATCATTTAGAGATGACTTCGTAAGACACGCCGTCAAATTCGATGATGATGACAACATGTACCTGAAGAAATCCGAGATCGAAGCAGCCGCTGCTGCATGGGAAGGAACAGAATCTGCTGAAGAACCTTCAGAAGAAGAAATTCCAGATGAAACCCAAGAAGAGGTTACTGGAGAGGAAGAACCTACTGTCGAGGAAGTTGAAGTGCAACAAGAAGAAGTAGGCGAAACAACAGAAGAGACTACAGAATCTAAGAATTGTCCAATTTGTGGAAATAGTAATTCAATGGATGCTACAACTTGTGAATGCGGTTTCAGTTTCTGAAATTACAAAGGGAATTCCCACTTTGGCCACTGATGGTTTAATGAATCATCTGAAACAAGTATGATTACTACTCTTGGAAATGTTCGTAGCATATTTTCAAGGTCAGGAACTGAGGGGGGAATTACTCCAACCCTCAAATCAACTGCTAACCATGCATCTGGATATTGCTTTAGCCATGCATCAATTTCTGCCATTATTCCTTCTGGCGGTGTTCCTGGGCGAACGCTAGCAACATAACCCCACCCATTTGGTAGGGCTCTGTCGGAATCAGAAAATAAGAACATTCTTGGATTGTTTGGTAGTTTTTCAAGATATCTTAGCGCATTTGATTCTGTAACTACGCAAGGTGAACCTCTCATTGGCATTGGCTGTGAATGTTCCCAAGTCATAATTTCACCATGGATGGCGAATGTGTCAATTGGTTTGAGTTCTTCTATTATTTGTCCATATTAGCAATAATGTTCAAACAGTAGTTTCTGTCACGAACAAACATGAGCAATCAGCAAGTTCCACCTCCTGCTCCACCCGGAGGGTCAATGCTGTTCATGCTACTCTTCATGGTATTGATGACATTCTTACTATTATCTGGAGATATTCGTAATACGTTAGGAGAAAAAGCGGACCCATTCCTTACAGGTTGGCTTCCTGAAGAAGATTTTTTCATTATTACAATATTCATACTGGGTTCAATCTCAATGGTTGTCAACACAGTATTGCGAAATTTCTTCATGGATCCAATTTCACAAGCCCACATTGCTCACAGACAGGGCCAAGTGCGTAGAATGATGAATGAGGCAAGGATGGGAAGAGACCCAATCCTGATGGAAAAAGCCCAAACTCTTCAACAACACATGATGCCAGAACAAATGAGTGTACAGATGGGTGCTATGAAGCCGATGATGTTTACAATGTTCTTCATTATTGCAATATTTGCCTGGATTGGCACGGCTGTAGAAAATTTCAGAGTTTCATATGTATCTTTACCTTGGGCCCCAGAATGGGATTTAATTGAGGGAAAGTTCCTGTTTTTCCCAGCATGGATTGCCGCTTACATTTGCATGTCTGCTCCTCTCGGTAGAGTAGTGGATAGGCACATCAAATTAGTTAGATACAAAACTCATCCAATTGTCGATGCAGGTGAAAAGTTGAAGGAACCACTACTTCATTTGGTAAGTACTCCAAAATCATCAGGCAAACAAGCGAATTCTCGTCGAAGAAGGTCTGAACAACGTAGAGCCGGTCCACGCAAAACCGAAAGCAAAGCTGTTGAATCAAAGCCAGTTGAAAAGTTGAAAGGTGAATGCCCTGAATGTGGTAGTGCAATGATTGAAAGGGATGGGCCTACAGTCAATTTGTGTAAAGTTTGCCGTCATGAATGGCGGTGAAAATTTGGTAAAAATCACAATTTCTGGTCATCCTGGTAGTGGCACTAGCACTTTGGTAAACGGTATATGTGATCATTTCAATTGGTCCTCCTTAAATGGGGGGCAAATTTTCAGGGATGAAGCAAAAAGAAGGGGGTTATCTCTTTCAGAATTTGGTGATTTGTGCGCTTCTGATTTTTCTGTAGACAAGTCATTAGATGATATCTTACAAGAAAAGATTCGAGACCCAAATGGTCCAGATGTGATGGAAAGTAGGCTAAGTGGCTGGTGGGCATACAAATTAGAAATTGATTGTGTTAGGCTATGGGTTGACGTTAAAGATGAGGTAAGAGCCCAGCGTGTTGTCGAAAGAGAGGGAATAACTCTTGAAAAAGCCATTTTTGAAAATAAGAAGCGAAGTCAAAAGGACCGTTCGAGATATATTGAATTGTACGGATTAATACCTGAAGATGAAGAGCCATATACTCACATTATCGATGCGTCACAAAAAAATATTAGTGAAGTATTACAAGAAACGATTAAAATTTTGGAGGCTTCAGATTGATAATTTTAGATGAGACAGCAACAACTTCCGAAAATTATGGCTGTGCTCCAGAAAATCGGACTATTGAGAAGTTACTTGAATCCGGATTTATCCTTTTGGATAAAGCACCAGGCCCCTCTTCACACCAGGTATCGGCGTGGGCAAGGGACCTACTGGGACTTGAGAAACTCGGGCATGGTGGAACATTAGATCCATTTGCGACTGGACTTCTACCCCTACTTGCGGGCAAATCAATGCGCCTAACCGGTAAAATACTAACTCACGATAAATCATATATTGCATTGTTCAAATTATCACAGGAAGTTGATTTGGATGAAATAAAATCAGCAATGAGCAATCTCAGAGGAACTGTCTACAATGTTCCCCCCGAAATTTCAGCTGTGCGAGTACAGGTGCGGACAAGAAAAATCTCAAAATTCAACATTCTGAGCTATCAAGGCAATCTCTTACTAACTGAAATTGAATGTGAAGCAGGAACATATGTTAGGACAATGGCAAGAGACCTTGGCTTATTACTGGGAATCAATATCGAACTAAAAGAATTAAGACGGCCCAAATCGGGAAGATTCAACCTTTCTCAATCGGTTACAATGCAACAGCTAGCAGACGCAATTTGGTTGTGGAAGAATAATAACGACCTGAGAGCAATACTTCGAATTGTTCATCCTTTGGAAATACTTCTCGAAGATATTCCCAAAGTAGTGGTAAAAGATGGTGCAGCTGCTGCATTATCACATGGGGCGCCACTTCTAAGACCCGGCGTAGTTAGCATTCCTGAAAATATGAACTCAGGCGAAGAAGTATTGTTAGTGACGTTAAAAGGTGAAGCAGTAGCCTTGGCAAACCTTTCTCAATCAAGCAAAGTGATTCCAACTATGAAAGAAGGTGAGGTGGCTAAACCAACCAGTGTCATAATGAAAGAGGACACATATCCTCGATCATGGAAGAAATAATTCAGGCTTCAACGTATTCTTCATAGATATATTCATCTGTTTCTATTCTAATTTTTAATTCACTCATGTGTTCCACACTCGACTTCGTCACTAATAGTGAAGAGCCCCCACAGCCCATTCGAAGTAATAATTTCTGAAACATACAACATATGAAGTTTCACTATGATTTTACGATTATCCGACAAACGATAATCACTTGATGTGTTTATTCAAGCTTCTTTATTTTAGCTGGTGCAAGTAATCCAAATAAACCAATAATAACGATAACTAATACAATCGATAAAGTGTATATTGAACCTGAACCTAAATCAAAACCTTCACTTCCAGATGATGTTTCTTGCTGTAATGCTTCTCCTATTCCAATCACAACGGTTCCGACATTATTAGTTTCATCAACCTCATCTATTGTAGTGCCTCTATCTACTTCTCCTTGTATAATCAGACTACTATCGTCTTCTGGTGCTTTCATTGAGCAGACTACTGAGCCCATTTGGCCAGGTTCTAAAACTTGGATAGTTCCACTGCCAAATGTTTGTTCATCTGCTGTACACCTCACTGAAACCATAGTGGCAGTAACTTGGCCAGAATTTCTGACAAATACTTTGACATCAAAAACATCACCGGCTCTTATTCCATCATCGATTCTAATTTCCTCAACAAATAGTTCTGATAGTGCCCTCACTTCCAAATCTAGAACTTTTTCAACACAGTTGGTAAGGTCACATGCTGTAACTAATACAGAAGTGAATCCTGGCACAGGTGCGTTAACTGTTATATTCCTAACTTGCATGTCTACTGTTGCCCATGACCTGTTCGTGTAAACTGTGAGATCGGATGGTAAGGTATCAATGTCGTACAAACTGAAAGGAATTTGATGGTTATAACCATGTTCAACAGGAATAGTGCCGATAAATTCTTCCAGAACGGGTAAATCATCGACATATGCAACATTAATTGTGGAGATTTCAACGTGTACATTTCCAGCATTGTCCGTAACAGTGGTTGTAATAGTTGAAGTTCCAGAAGCCTCTGGTATCAGGCGAATTCTAACTTGTCCTTCAGTTAGATCTACTTCGACTACGCCTGGATTAGAATTATCAAATTCAACTAGTAAATTCTCAACAGATGTTCTATCGTCTGAACATCTAGTTAGGAATGGTAGAATCATTCCTCCTCCATCTTCTTGTAAATCATGTGATCCGATCATTTGACAATGTGGATCTTCATCATATTCTATAGAATAAGCACCAATGATTTCAATCGTATTGATTGTCAAACTTACTGTGGATTCTGAACCGTCATTTTCCCAGCTGTACCATGATTTAATTTTCACTTCGATTTCTGTATCCGATGAACTTAGGACATCGCCAATAGGTATTTGATAATCGAATTCGCCTATTTGTGTTCCGTTATTGTTGGCAACAGTTTGTCCATTAACAACGATAGTCCATCTTGTAGTTGTGGAATTCATTGCAGAAATATCTCCAGAGATTGCCCCAGTTACCTTGATGTGAGGGTCATTAATATCGATCCAAGCTTTGCTAAGGCACGTATCTGTTAATGTAAATCTAAATCTAGTATCTTCCTGAGTATTCGGTAAGGTGTCATCTAATATTGCAATCCAGTTACCCTCTTCGTCAAGATATTCGATATCTACTGTTCCGTTATCTGAATCGTCATAATCAACATGTATTCTTCCCCACGATTGTTCGGGAGGTAATTCAATCGTGTCTGTGGTCCAAACTCCAGATGATGCTTCCAAGCCACATGGGGCAATTGAAACTGAATCCAAACTTCCGCTGCTGATGTCGAAGTCCAACAAAGGCCACTGGTTGAACTGATTTACTGCTGTAGCGGTAACTCTCTCAGCACCGTACCATGGTGTTTTCATTTCAATTCTTAGTCCAACAGCATCTACTTGTAGTTGAGAATCATCGGTTCCTCCATTTGAAACATAATCAAGATTCATTTCCAAATTTGAAATTTCTGACCAAGATAAGTTTTCATAATCTAATAATTCCATGTTCCATCCATTATTCATGTAATACAAACCATTCTGAGTATTACTCCATGTCTTAACAAGGTCATGCAATCCGTTGTTTATTATTGAAAATCTAACCTTATCTTGAGTTAGTAGTTCGGGGACATTGAAATGGATAATTAGTTCAACTTTAGTTATGTCATTAGAGGAAACACTTCCAACATTGAAACCACCGACTGTTATGTCAGGTCCGCTTGAATATGTGTATGCGCCATCAGGGTAACCAATTGAAGCATTGGAATCTGTTGTTGTGCTCATTGACCAAAGAGTAATTTCATCTTTATGTTCAGGTAGGGCGATTCCTAAAGTCATTCGGTTATCAGCAACCATTCCAAAAGCATATTCTCCATCTTGTGGACTTGATTCTTGTGTAAATGCTAAGTGTTTCTTAAATTCCCAATCATCAGAATTCGACATAGTGCCTTGGGGAAACATGTCTTCTGCATTAGTAGAATGCACGCTTCTTGCCATCGTAATGGAGATAGGCGATACCATGATGGTAACTATGAGGAAAGGTAGAATACGCCTCATAATAACTCCTCAGTAACCACTTGACTTCAATAGCACGGTGTATTAAGTCAAATATGTCAACGGAATGTGATAAATATCTCCTCACGGTGGGCGGACCAACCGATGGCTGTGATGGTGTAGCGGTTAGCACGGTAGGTTGTGGTCCTGCCAGCCCGGGTTCGATTCCCGGTCACGGCCCCATTCCGATTTTCTTATTTTCATGGAAGAATCTGTATTTTTTTGTTATTATTTGCCGAAACTTCATAACTGCATCAGCGAACATGATAGTTGGATGGGATGCATATGGGTGAGCGAAAGCAGGTCGACTTAACAAGAAATTTCCTTGTGTCTTTAATGGAAGAGCAGTTAGAAATTCAACAGCATGTAGCGGTTGTGTTAACTAATATTCCAAAACTATCTGCTCAGGAGTCATTGCATCACCTGGCATCAAGAATTGTTGAAGAAGCAACAGCTGTGACACCTAGGGGCATGGCAGAGGATGTGTTGGCAAGAGCAGGTATTGATAATAGATTACCAGCAGAACCTGAAGTTAAATCAGGACATTTGAAGCATGTTGGAAAGAGAGCGAAGAAAGTCGCAAAAAATGAGCGCAAAGTCAAAATGCGTAGGGCAATAAAAAGGGCTCAATCTAGACCGGCTCTCGGTCATGAAAATATGCCAAGAAAAAGAGCAAGAAAAATTGCTCGTTGAATCCATACACAAAAAAAGAGTACCTCTTCGGGTGGTATTGTATGGCAACAGATATTGCGAATCCAACCGAAGAATCCAGCATGCTTCGTTCGATGGTACGTGACTTCGTCGAAGAATTTGTTGAACCACAGGCTTTAGAACACGACAAAGAAGAAAGGTTCAACATTGATCTGTTAAAATCAATGGGTGAAATGGGCCTACTTGGAATAACTGCAGGGGAAGATTTTGGAGGTGCTGGATTAGGTGCTACTGCTGCAGTAATTGTTCATGAAGAACTTTCTGCAAGCGATCCAGGATTTGCATTAGCATACCTAGCTCATTCAATGCTTTTTGTAAACAATTTAGAATTTAATGGGAGTGATTCACAAAAAAATAGAATAATGCCCAAGGTTTGTTCAGGTGAGTGGATTGCTGCTATGGCAATGAGCGAACCTGACGCAGGTACAGACGTGCTTGGAATTTCAACCACCGCAGAACTGAATTCCGATGGGAGTTGGGTTTTGAATGGAAGGAAAATGTGGATCACAAATGGTTGTCTCGATGATCAAGGTACTCCTGCAGACATAGTCTGGGTTTATGCAAAAACTGGTGAAGACAACAGAGGACGTGCAGAAATTTCCACATTCTTGGTTGAAAATGGTATGCAAGGTTATTCTGTAGGTCAAAAGATTGTCGACAAGACAGGTATGCGCGCCTCTAATACAGCTGAATTAGTCTTCGAAGATTGTATCTTACCGCCAGAAAGCCTTGTTGGAGAGGTTGGAGAATCAATGGTTCACATGATGAGAAATCTTGAGATTGAAAGATTAACTCTTGCAGCAATGTCATTAGGTATTGCGAGAAGATCCCTCGACGAGATGAATAAATATGCTTCTGACAGGGAAGCTTTCGGTCAACCGATTAGAAAATTTGGCCAAATACAAAGATACATCGGTGAATCCTATGCAAAATATCGTGCTATGAGAGCTTACATCTATGATACTGCTAATAACATGGAATTAGGGAAATCAGGTCAAAGATTGGATAGTGATGGGGTCAAATTATTTGCTACAACAGCAGCAAAAGAAATCGCAGATTCAGCCATCCAAGTAATGGGTGGATTTGGATACGTTGCAGAATACACAGTCGAAAGACTTTGGAGAGATGCAAAATTATTGGAGATTGGCGGTGGCACTATTGAATCACATCAGAAGAACATCACTCGAGACCTGATTGGTTGGAGTGAATGATCAGGTTCTTTGCCAGTCTGTTCCATTCCACCATTCGACTGTGTTATCGCTCATCTGTCTCCATGTGTGGCCGGATTCATCGGTCCATTGTTGCACAACAGTTGCTTCCGCTATTACAGGAGCGACGTATGTTTGTGCTGGTTCAGGTGCAATTTGTGTCGCATCACCAGCATAATTTTGGAATGGATTTCCGCTAAATGAACTCATTTCCTGAGAATAATCTTTATGGGATGGTGCCCCAATGGAATCATCGTCTTTTGACCTAATGACAACTAAGAATCCAACAATCCCTACAATGATTAGAGCAATGCCTGCTATGATGTAGGTTAGCATTGACGAATCATCCTCCTCCTCTTTTTCTGCTTCAGCCAATGCCTGTGCATTGTCACCTATTCCATCACCATCGGAATCTAGGGTTTCTGTTGGGTCGTTCGGGAATGCGTCAGCATTATCTCCAACACCATCTTCATCGGTATCCATCGTTTCCGTGGAATCCATCGGGAATGCATCAGAATTGTCACCAACTCCATCTTGGTCTGAATCCACAGTTTCTGAAGCATCCATTGGGAAGGCATCTGCATTATCTCCTATGCCATCCATATCGCTATCAGCGCTTTCCATGGAGTTGTTTGGGAAAGCGTCTGAGTTGTCGCCTACACCGTCCATATCAGAATCCAAGGTTTCGTTGGCATCAGTAGGGAATGCGTCTGCGTTATCTCCGACTCCATCCATGTCCGAGTCAAGTGTTTCATTTGCGTCGCTGGGGAATGCGTCTGCATTATCCCCAACACCGTCCATGTCTGTGTCAAGTGTTTCATTTGCGTCGTCTGGGAATACGTCAGAATTGTCTCCAACACCGTCTGAATCACTGTCTTGTGTTTCGTTGGGGTCGGTTGGGAATGCATCTGCGTTATCCCCTACGCCATCAGAGTCACTGTCTGCAGTTTCACTTCCATCAAATGGGAATGCATCCGCATTGTTTCCAACACCATCGAAGTCACTGTCCAAGGTTTCAGTGGGGTCATTTGGGAATGCATCGGAATTATCTCCTACTCCATCCGAATCAGTATCTGTTGTTTCCAGAGGGTCAAATGGGAATTCATCAGCATTGTCGCCGACTCCGTCGTTGTCGGAATCAGCTGTCTCGTTCGGGTCGTTGGGGAACTCATCAGAATTGTCTCCAACGCCGTCAGAATCACTGTCTACAGTTTCGTTAGGGTCGTTAGGGAAGTCATCAGAATTGTCGCCTACGCCGTCGTTATCTGAGTCGGTAGTTTCGTTTGGGTCATTCGGAAACGCATCCTCACTATCGAATACACCATCATTATCAGAATCAACATCGACGATGGTTACTTCATTAGTTGTTTCAGTTCCTCCAAAATCAGACCCGTCCGACGGTGTTATTTCTGCCTTCCATTTTTGTCCTGGGCTTGTGGATGAAGCAGGAATGGTAGTGTCCCCGTCGTATGCAGTGGCTCTGTTACCGTCTATAAACCAGTGAACTAGTGTTCCACTCTCAGGGTCGTTATTTGGGTCCCCGTACTGATAAGTTAACGTCAGGTCAGAATTCGTAGGTGCTGTTGGTGACGGTGTCAGGTTGAGATCATAAGCAACAGGGGGGTCATTTGGCGGAGCAAATTCGTTTATTGTATGAGTTAGACTATCCCATGTGTCACCGGAGTTGGTGCCTGATGCGTCGCTTTGCAGGACCGCTACGTGAACTGTAGTTGCTCCGCTACCGGGTGCTGGGGCAACCCAATCAAAAGTCCAACCAAGGTTTTGTGTGCCGTCGTGAGTAGCACTATCTCCGGCACTGTTGATTTTTACATATGGTCCTGCGTTAGCAAGTTGTCCTTTGTCGACCATCACATTAAATCCGCCGTTGAATGATTGACCTCCATTGTTTAGGTTAATGCTGATACTGTATGATTGGCCGGGGTTATATTCTACAGGGAAGGTGTGTGTAGCTGTAATAGCATTTACAGAATAATGACAAGTACAACCTTGGTTGGCTTGGTTGTGGATGCCTGTCTGTTTCCCATCAATGGAAGGAATGGCGAAAATAAGCGAGGTGATGAAGAACAAAATTACCATCTTTACTCTAATCTGCATAGAGTCAAACCCAAGCATACCCGTTTTTCATTGTTTGTCTCTTTTGTCAGATGAAAAAGATAGTCCTGGTCGGAGTCGAACCGACGTCCCCGGGACCAAAACCCGAGATGATGGACCACTACACTACAGGACTGTGGTTGGCCGTGCGTGTATGATTTAGTTCAAGTTAGTTTCGCCTATTACCTTCTTGGCGGAATCGATGAATTCTTGCAAATCTAGGTCTTGTTCATCTTCATAAAATCGTGCCATTAAAGCCATGTCAAGTTTATCTAGGTACTTTACGAACTTAGCTTCTTCAGTAATATTATCCTCATACTCGACAAGATGTTTGAGCCATTGGGGTGCCAATCTTTTCATCGCTGAAATTTCGTCCTGATGTTTTGTCGATGTATCATCTTGAGGAGTTAAGTCACCAACAATAATCTCTGGTAGGTCATGTACTAAACACATCTCGATAACTTTGAGCTTGTCGATGTTGTCTGGGCACAAATGCATAGCTAAAATTGCCATTCCCCATGAATGTGCAGCGACGCTTTCTGGGTTTTTGACACCAGAGCGAACCCAGCCTTCTCTCATTACAGACTTCAGTTTCATCCAGTCCCTCATGACATTCGGAGCATTCACATCATTTTGAAATCATGCTAGATAAGAACCCAATAATCATGAATGTGAAGTTACTGCATCAAAACATGGGAATCAATTCTATGGCAGTTATTGGTGCTGGTCAAATGGGTAACGGAATCGCTCAGGTAGCCGCTTGTTCTGGAATTAATGTGATTATGATCGACATAAAAGATGAGTATGTACAACGTGGTATTGCTACAATTGAATCATCACTTTCAAAACTAGTATCCAAAGAAAGAATGACTCAAGAAGCCGCAGATTCTGCAAGAGCAAGAATTACGACTTCTACCAATAGAGGTAGCTGTTCTGATGTTGACCTCGTGGTAGAGGCTGTTCCTGAAATTTTGGACCTGAAACTGTCTTTATTTTCAGAACTGGATGAAATTTGTAAACCATCCTGTATTCTAGCCTCAAACACTTCTTCGATATCTATAACCAAGATAGCGTCAGCAACAAAGAGACCTGACAAAGTAATCGGTATGCACTTTATGAATCCGGTTCCGCTAATGAAGTTAGTAGAAATCATCAACGGTGAATTGACCAGTGATGAAACAAATTCTGTCGTCGTCGAATGCGCTCAAAAAATGGGAAAAACCCCTCTAACTGCTGAAGATTATCCTGGTTTCATCTCAAACAGAATACTCTGCCCAATGTTAAATGAGGCAATTTTCTGTCTTCAAGAGGGTGTCGCAACAAAAGAGTCCATTGATGGAATTATGAAATTAGGAATGAACCACCCCATGGGTCCTCTGGCTCTGGCGGACTACATTGGACTTGATACTGTACTGAATATTATGGATGTATTGTATGATGGTTTAGGTGATTCAAAATACAGAGCAGCACCCCTTCTTCGAAGAATGGTCGATGCTGGTTTACTTGGAAGAAAATCCGGCAAAGGATTCTATTATTATTGAATCAGAAACTAAACACAATCGCACAAATATTTACAAACCAATAGTGTTCGTTTGTTTATGCGAAAAGCGTTGTTACTTGCTTTAATGATGATTTCGATTGTTTTCCTCCCTTTTCTATCTGCAACAGCAACAGACACAGACATGGACGGAGTGGTTGATTCTGCCGACATTTGCCCATTTGCATTTGGTAATGCTACTAGTGCGACAGGCTTAGGATGTCCAGATAGTGACGGAAATGGAATTGCTGATTTTGAGGAAGCGAGTGTGTATAACTGGGATGATGCAATAAGGGAGTCTCTAGATACAAACATTCCGAGTGGAGGAGTAAATGGTTTGGTCTGGGCGACAAATAATTCAGGTTTTTACATCGCAGACTCCGGAGGTGGTTGGGGTTCCGGGTCAGGAAAGGTTCACTACTTCGATAACAAGGGAGTCCATAAATCACTTTTGTACAACGCTTCATCATCAATTAATGAAATTGTGACATCTCCAGATGGTACAATGTTAGCAATAGCAGGTGACTCCGGGTTAGCAGTTGTAATCAATTCTACAACAGGAATTGTTGAGTCTTATTTGGGTAACACAACAGCAGATCTTGAAGCAATAGAATGGTCGAACGACGGAAATCGCATCTATGCTTATGCAGGTAATAATACAATCACGGCATATAATACAACCACGTGGTTACGTGAAATGAATATAACAACACCAACCGTTGGTGGTTTTAACCCACTTCGGGGTATTGATACTACTCCAGATGATAGATTACTCGTCTTCTCTGTTGGAAGAGAGTTGTTGATTTATTGGTCAGATAATACAACAATGTACACCAATCACACTAACCATACAGAGTCGATACGCAGTTTGAGGATAAGTCCAGATGGACGATATGTAGCCACGGGTTCAAACGATAACAGTGTTAGAATATACGATATCAAATCTAAGACTTTTGCAGGTACGATTAGTGCTGGTTCAGACGTTTATGACTTAGAATTTTCAAATGATGGAGGAACAATAGCTGTTGCTCGTGGGAGGTCGGGAACTCTCAGGATGTATGACGTAAATACCCTAACTGAAACTGGCTCAATGGATGGATTTGGTAGTCAAAATAACAACAGAGGAGTTCATTCTATCGCATTCGATGATTCTGGTTTGAAACTAGCGGTTGGATGGAGAAGGGGATATGTTTCATTGCATATGTTACCAGATGCTTACATAAGAATCCAAGGAGATTTTTACACATCTTTGATGCATAATTCATGGAAAGATTCCTACTACAGCCCAGACAATACTGTTCTTGTTGAAAGCAATGATAGGGTTTCTCTAACTATAGACGCTTGTGATTCATCGAGTAAAATTGGTTCATTTACAAACGGTGTTTCACCCGTTTATGCGCAAAAAAATGCAAATTATTCTGAAAATGGTGTTTGGGATTGTAAAAATACTCCAGAACAAATCCTAGAGATTCCATACGGCAGGGCTGCCGGCGCATTGATGGTCAAGGCAGGAGGTGATACTCAAACGTGCATAGAAACAATCGGGGGTCTTTCTATGGCACAAGTTAGGTGGTTCACATCAAGCTTAAACAAGAACCAGTTGATAGTTTCAGGAGAAATGCCGGGCTTGAATTGGGACTCAGTAGTTCCCAATGATGATCGAGATAATATTCCAGAGTGGATTGATTTAGATTCATCCTGTCCTGATACAGAAATCGTGCTTTCACATCGTTGGGAAAATAAAACTGATTTGACCATTCTCGAAGAGTTAGTCCTTTGTTCAAATTGTGCTAACCCAGATACGATATATCCATCCTCCACATACAGATATCGGGCTGTTGCTGGTGAATACAGGTCTGATGTCACGCAAGGAGTTGCTGCTGCCGCTGGCGAAGGAAGTATAGGATTCACAGAACTAATGTACAGCGTAAACAATCAGGTTGGAACATATCTTGTGCCTTTAGTTGATAATTTCACACACGGTGCTTCTGATGCGATTGCAAATGGTGGTCTGGCCATCAACGCTACAAAGAATAATTCAGTTTCCGGTGATTGGCCATTACAGACCGACATGAGGGCTTTTATATCGTTGTCAGAGATTAACAAAAACTATGATTTCCTTTCTTATCTACTTACTGAAAATGGCCAAATAAAGTGGGACCAAATGGGCTTCACTAGGTTGAGTGTTTATGATTTGTACAGGGCGTGGCTCAAATTGGGTGTCGATAAATCATACCTTCTACCCGATGAAGATTCAGACGGGATATGGGATGGTGATGATGAGTGTCCAAATTCAAACCTTAATTTCTCAATAAATGAATTTGGGTGTGGAGATAATCAATTGGATGATGATGAAGACGGTTATACAAATGATGTTGATGATTGCCTAAATTCATCAGGTCAATCTACTTTTGTTTTGACAGGATGTCCAGACCAAGACAACGATGGATGGCCTGATTCTCTCGACACACATCCATCGGATCCATCAGAATGGAATGATACAGATTCAGATGGCTTTGGTGATAATTCTGATGATTGTATTAGCGTGTTTGGCAATTCAACTATGGATTTGCTTGGATGCCTTGATACTGATGGTGATGGATATTCAGACGCAAACGATGTATTTCCTTTGGATTCAACAGAATGGCTTGATTCTGATTCCGATTCATATGGAGATAACAAAGACAAATTTCCGTTTGAAGGCACACAATGGAATGATACCGATGAAGATGGATTTGGAGATAATGAACTTGGTTTAGAAGGAGATAATTGTGTGTCCGATTATGGTTTATCTTACGAAGATGGAATCTTTGGTTGTTTAGATAGCGATGGTGATGGTTGGGCTGACCAAATAGACGATTTACCATCTGACCCAAGTCAGCACAGGGATGAAGATGGAGATGGCGTGGGTGACGACGCAGTAATTGGGGATTATGATTGGTGTCCTGAAACACCTGCTGAGGAATTATCAATGGTTGATTCTATAGGTTGCTCTCCATCTGAAAGAGATACAGATTATGACACTTTCAATGATGACATTGACAAGTGTTTGAATACTCCTTTCGTTCAATCTGGTAAAATAGATACAAGAAGAACAATAGAAACTGAAAACGGAACAATCGAGAATCCCTATCTTGGGTGCGCTCCATCTGAAGTTGATCAAGACAATGATGGTGTTTCACTTGAAGATGATTGGGACGACACCGAAGCAACCCAGTGGTTGGACTCTGATGGTGATGGCTTTGGGGATAACCCTGATGGAATTAATGGAGATGAATGTCCAACTGTAGCTGGTACTTCATTCAAAGACCGAATAGGATGTATTGACCTCGATAAAGACGGCTGGTCAAACAAGCACGACTTCAACGACGGAGACAATACACAATGGAATGATACAGACCAAGATGGATTTGGTGATAACTGGGACAATCCAGAATGGAACGAGACTAGAACGATTGGAACATTCGTAAAAGGTGCAACTCAGCCAGACAGATGTCCTGAGGAGTTCTCAGCATTCATTTACGAAGACACCGAGGGGTGTTTGACAGCACAGCAAAATAACCAAGATAATGGTGATGATACTGCTTCTACTTCAGAAACAGGTAATTCAAACATTGGATTAATCTTGGGTATCGCCGGTGCGGGCATAATTCTGATTTTGTTTGGTTCGATTGCTGTTCTTATGAAGAAACAATCAAAGCCTAAAAAGAGAAAAGGAAAAGCTCCAAAACAAAAAGAATCACAACCCGAAATCAGCTCTTCAGAGAATACAGAGCGCGAAACCTTCGTTTCAACATGGGAGGAATTACCTCCAGGTGAATGGCTTCCGAATGATGAAAATGGTGTGAATTGGTATCTGGATACCAATGGAAATCACTGGTACTCGGACAATGAAGGGTTTAGGATTTGGGAAGATTAAACCACCTAGTTTTTCTTCGTTACAATGGAAAATTATGACAACCGTCATAAGCCTAAACCATCGCCTCAGAATCAGGGAGAGGTATGCCAGGAACAACTCGTGTTGAAATAAGGACTCTGAAGGAAGGAAGATATTGCTGTGTCGATGACAAAGCTTACAAGATAAATTCTATCTCAAAATCAAAACCAGGAAAGCACGGTTCAGCTAAGGCTAGACTTGAACTGGTTGACATTTTCACAGGACAAAAGATATCTCATGTAGGAAGCGTGACTGATTCAATCAACGTCCCTCTAATAGAAAAGGGAACTGCAATGGTTACTCACCTAGAAGGTGCAGAAGTTCACGCAATGAACATGCGTGACCATTCAATGATGATTCTGCCCATGGAAGATGAATTAGAAATCGAAGCGGGTAAAGAAATCATGTGGATGGAAGCCCTTGGACTGTACAAAATCATCAGAGACCATTGAACAAAATCTTCTGAAGGTGATTGAATGGGTGTTAAAAAATCTGCATACAGGCAGCCAGTAACACCTGAGGGTTTGAAAGCAATTGAGAAGGGAAAACTCACTTGGCTTGATGACGAGATGTATAACAATCTAAACACAGGTGTCCTCGAGCAATACCTTGAAGAAAAAAATCTTGAGGAAGCTTTCGAAGTTTCCCACTGGGACACAAAAAAGGTAATGATAGGAATCGGTATTGGTGCTATATTCTCTGGAGTAACAGCATACATTGGGCTAAAACTCGGTCTGGCAATATCTGCTGCATGGTACATAGCATATGTCCTTGGTATGGCATTGAAATGGTCACCATCGGAAGTAAACATTGCTACTTCTGCTACTACTGGGGCTACTCACGCATCAACTGGTTTCATATTCACTTTCCCAGCTATTTTCTTGTTAGCAGCTAATCCACAGTATTGGCTGTCGGATGGTCCTCTAATTGTGCTTGGAGAAGGAGAGACATTACGGCTAGCCTTTGTAGGAATAGTAGCCTCAATGTTCGCTGGTTTTTTGGGTGTTATGTATTTCATCATATTCCGGCGTGTTTGGTTGGTCGAAGACCCGCTTCCACTTCCTGGGTTTGAAGCGACTTTGAAGATGCTAGATATTGCAAGTGATGTGAGCACAGGTGCTGTGGAGCACGCCCGTGATTCCTTGAAAACAATTGGAGTTTGGACAGGTATCACAATGCTTGCCTTATTCATTATCGAATATCCTCTAATTTGGATGAAGGATAAAACACAAGCAGTAACGGACTATGTCGCGGAATTACTCAGTGGTGATACATTTGGATTGGCATCGTTCTATTCCCATGCAAAAATTCACCAACCGGGTGAGGTAATTGACGGAGTAGCTTCAGGCCCAGCGCATTATAATCCAGATACTTGGTATAATCCATTCATGTACACATATGTTGGTGTTGCACTAACACCATCGATGTTCGCAATTGGTTGGTTCATGAAGACTCGAGTAGCATTTTTGGTAAATCTTGGAACCATAGTCGGTTGGTTCTTCTTGGTGCCGTTGGCAGTTGCATTAAACTTCCCAGTTTACGAAGGAACCTTAGACGCTACAATACCTCTACAAGACTTGCCAGGTGCACTTTACGGGGCTGGAGCATCTGGTCCTGTTCAGATGTATGCATTTACCAAGGCTGTTAGATTTATTGCCATCGGCGCAATCGTTGGCGGTGGAATATTCGGTCTTCTAAAAATGTGGAAGACTTTTGCAAACATATTCGCAGACATTGGTCGAGCTTTCAAGGGAGAGGGCGGAAAAGAATACATGAAAGGAAGAGGTTGGTACGAGTGGCCATTATCTCACATTCCAATTTTCATGTTGCTAACCTTTGGTACAATGATAATAATCTTCATGTTGGGAGATTTCCCTATTATTGCAAGTTTAGTGTTTTCAGTGATTTTATTGATGACAACATTCCTATTGGGTGCAATTGCAGTAAGAGTGATGGGTGAGACTGGGATAGAACCTGTTTCAGGAACATCATTCATCGTTCTTCTGATGTTATTCGCAGTATTCCTGAACTTCAATGACGCCTTAGGACTTTCAACCCAAGAAGCAGTTTTGCTTGGTCTTGTGGGGACTACAGTATTTGGTTCCGCAATATCCATGTCTGGAACAGTTATTGGGGATTACAAAAACAGTCTGTATATTGGTAATCGCCCATATCACATTTCAAAAGGTAACATCATGGGAGTTGTTCCCGGTGCAGTTATCGGAGCAGGTGTTGCTATCTTCCTTGCTAATGAACTAGCAGCGGGGAGAATTCAATTAATAGCACCACAAGCAAACGCTTTCGCTACATTCTCTGTAATCTTCGCAGAAGGACAAGGCGATTTGTGGTTACTCCTACTTGGTTTCATGTTAGGTGTATTTGTAGAGTGGGCTACTGGAATGGGAACTTCCTTCGGTCTAGGAATGTATCTAGACGTGCCTCACACATTGCCGATGCTGATCGGTGGAGTTGCGAGAGACAAGTGGGAGGATAAGAAACTCAAACCACGTGTTGAAGCAATCAAAGAGAAGGAAGGTACTGTGGAAGCTGAAAAACAACGTGCCCTAATCCTGCTTGGAACCTTCATGGTTGCAGCAGGTCTACTTACAGGTGAAGCATTCTTTGGTACCGAGAGTAGCATTCTTTCCTTTATTGATTCCCTTTGGTCTGATGATTTCAGAATGAGCCTTGAATGGCATTTGCTACGCTTAGGTGGATTTGTATTGTTGAATGTACTCGCAGGATGGGGAATTTATGCTCTATTCAAGCGAGCGGGTGTATTGGGACAACCTAAGGTTGAGGATGCAGAATTAGTCGAGGCTTGATTCTATGAATCGTACTCCACCATTAGTGTGGGGTTTACTTTCAGCAGGTGTATTAGGCGTATCTTTTGCAGGAGCAATTTTACAACATGTCGATGAGATTCCACCTTTGATGCGTGCATCTTGGAGATTGCAGATTACTGTAATCATGTTGGCTCCGTTTGCTATATGGCAGTACCGTGAACTAGAAAGTGAAAAAAGGTCAAAATTATTTGAAAAAAGGACGATATTAATTTTGTTTGGTTCCGGAATTGCTTTAGCAGCCCATTTTGGAACTTGGGTTACTTCATTAGATCATACCTCATTAGCCCATTCTCTATTATTCGTGACAAGTCATCCTATTATTATTGTAATAGGTATAGCAATTTTCGTTCGTAAACCAAAACGTTTGGAGGTTTATGGCGCATTGATTGGACTAGTGGGTGCATCAATCACTCTGCTTGACGCAAAATCAGATGGGGAGGTTACAATCTATGGAGATCTCCTAGCATTTTCTGGTGCGATAACGGTTGTGGGGTACATCATAGCAGGTAGGGTCCTTAGAGAATGGATGCCCGTTTTCTTATATGCAGTACCCGTTACTTTACTAGCATCATTGATTTTAATCCCAATATCCATCTTCTCAGGAGAGGAGACTTCGGCATTAGGCTGGGTTGATTCGGAATTATTGGGTTGGTTTCTGCTTCTTGCTTTCCTTGCTGGTATTGTGGGTCACACAGGATTAAATGCATGCTTAAGATGGTTACAACCACTGACGATATCATTTGCCGTTACCTTAGAACCAATTATTGGAGCATTCATTGGTTGGTTATTGTTTGATGGAAATATTCCTCAGAAATGGACATGGATTGGAGGATTTATTTTGATATCGGGAATAATGATGGTAATCAAAGGTGGTGAATTAGATGGATTGGATACTTCTTACGAATGACGATGGAATTGAAGCGGTTAGCTTACAGAAATTAGTTTCTGAGTTAGCAAGAAGAGATTATGGAATAATCGTTTTCGCTCCAAGCGAGAATAACTCTGCCGTAAGTATGGCCATAACATTAGGAAAGCCAATTTCTATAGAAGAGATTCCTGATAACAGAGAGAATGTTCGTCAGTTTTCAATTGGAGGTACACCTTGTGATTGTGTAATTGCAGCATTAGATGGTGGAATTAAGAAATTCCTTCCAGGGATTCTGCCTAAATTACTGGTAAGTGGCATCAACCTCGGACCCAACCTAAGTCAAGATGCATATCATAGTGGAACAATGGCGGCAGCACGCGAAGCTGGAATGTATGGTATGCCTGCAATTGCCTCATCATGGTCATCATTTGACCCTGAAGGAATGGATGTATCTATCGATGCAACTGTAGAGTTAATAGAAGCTGTTTTACCAGTAATTCCTGATGTTCCATCAAATCTAAACCGTCCACATGTCGATGTATCTGCGCGACACCTAACTAATTGGCCGAATGAAAGTGAAAAATTATGGAATCAGGACCCAATTAAATCACTACGAACATGTTTCGCAAATGGTGAGATATTTCTAAATTTGAATGTTCCAGTCAATTGGAATTCTGGTTTTAGAACTACTAGACTCGGTATGAGGTGGTATCGTAGTGCGATTTCGTTCGGGGAAGAAACCTCAACATTTAGGTTAGGTGCTGCAAGAATTGATACTGACGAAGTCTACAAAGGAGATGTCGACGCAGACAAAGAGGGATTTGCAAGTGTTTCTTGCTTACCGTGTTGGCCACACACACATCCGCTCGAGGCGAACCCGGAGTTACTTGCTTGGTGTTTAGAAAATTCCGGAGATGGATTACCTGTTTGGATCTAATCCGACCATTCATCCTCACTATCTTCACTCTTCCTGACTCGGATTAATGAGATTAACAAGACCAAAATAATAACCAATATTCCTATTTGTATAACAACAGAATCATTGAGTGATGAAGCCTTGTCTTCATCATCATTTTTGTTGTTGTTTGAAGGCATTTGTGCGTTCTCTCCCTCAATATCGACGGTGAAAGTAATGGAAGATGAGTTTTCATTTCCAGAGGAATCTGAGCTTCTCACCTCGACATTCCAATTACCTAATCCTAATACTACCGTAATGAATTCGTGATTCTTCTTGGTAGCAAATTCATCATTGTATATCTGCTCTCCATTTAGGTAAACCTGTTCAGTAGAACTCTCTGATGTATACCACGTAATTCTTACTCTTGCGTCCTCCAGAACCTCAGCGTTGAGGTTAAGTAAATCAGGAGGAGTCGTATCAATTTCGGATGATGTTGTAAATTCTAGTATTTCCGAGGTAATATTCCCAACTGATACAATGCACTGATAATCTTTAGCGGTCGATAAACCAGCAATCGTGATGGTGTTGGTCAGAGATTCACTTTGCCATGGTATAACTGCGAGATCGCTCGCTCCATCGACTTCACTACAGCGAATTTCACCAGATCCCGGTTTGGTCGTCGACCACTCGATTAGAGCTGAATTCGAAGTGCTGCTGATGAACTTTAAACCATATATCTGCTGAGAAACATTTGGCATCTCAAAGCCTGAGATAATCGCATAAGCCTGAGTATCAACATCGTATGATGATAGCATGGATTGTTGTGTATCTTCTGAGAGAATGATATCAATGATATTTGGGTCATAATCAACTCCATCAACCTCTGATGGATCTGAACCTCCACCCAGAGTCCAGGTGGAAGGTGATTCATCTACATCCCTCCATTTGCCCGTTCCAAACCCATCTTGACTTCCTATAACAACAATGTAGCGGTAATTCGGAATATCATTTCCTATCACATCCTTACTGACTGTAAATGTAATTGTCTTAGATTCTACATCTCCAGTAACTTCCACACCCTTCGATGAAGTACTGCCAGTCGATGCTTGGACTGCCATTACAGCACCAGGTTCACCAGTTCCACTGATTGCTACTTCCCAAGCCCATTCGGAGTCAATTTCTGCATTGGCCCCGTCTAGCATTGTTGTTTTACCGTATGTCGTTTCACCGTGGTCAACGTAAATTTGAACGATTTGATGGCTAAATCCGTTGCTTAAGCTCCAAATGTCAGTCATTTCTCCCATTTCTATTATGAATTGAGCATTCCAAGCGCTTTGTCTGATGGTTAGCGATTGTGCGTCCCATAAACCTCCACCATTTGGAGTTGCGAAATCACTCGCCAACGGGTAAACATAGTCACCATCACCATTCTCGTCGCCGGTTGCATCTTGTAATTCTAATAATGTCACCCATTCCTCTAAGTCAGGAAGTACTAACTCGGATGGAGCAGGTGGTGCGATTTCCATGTCTTCACCATCCCCATATGACAGAGACTCAGCCCATGAGGAAACAACTTTCACTCGAGTCGAATATCTTGGGGCAAGTCCAATATCTGACCAAGGTATTGAGAATTCATAGACATCTCTTGCTGCACATGCACCTAATGATGAACTTCCTGAAAGAACCCATTGTTCTTTGTCTCCTGATTTACCTTTTGCCGTGAATAGATTCCACTTTGCCCTTCCATCTTCTCTTATGTTTTCAAAATCAAAGGCTACCATATATTTGGCTGGGAAACCGAGGATTTGGTTTCCATAGTAAGTTCTGAAATTTGTTTCGGCCTCATTAAAGTTAACTGCATTTGGTTGCATGAAGTAAATAGCAAGGTCCGCCTGCTTTCCTTGAGGAGTATTTGTGGATAATTCATCAGGCGTTTTTGCGTCCACTCGCAAAAATACGTTAGTCGCATCATACCCAATGTAGAATTCATCGATGTCGAAATCTCCCCCAGAAACAGGCGCATCATATCTAGCGGCACCATCCCATTCACCGGGTAGGGCTATGCCATCGATCATTGGCTCAATGATGCCACTAGCTGAGGGATTTGGTACAGCTGGGTTTGTCCATAATTCTTGTAGGTAGGGAGGTAATTCTAAGTTGACTGCTCGATAAATGTTAGAAAGATGTACTTTGAAAAGGACGTCCCAATTCTCATCATAACCACTATCTTGGTCAAGTCCATACCACCAATACCAATCGCTACCTTCGGCGATGTAGAGGGATTCCCAAGCCGCATCAAGACCAGGGTCGTTTGGATTTTCTTCTTCGAATGCAACCAGTTGTTGCCTCGCTTCAACCAATCGTTGCCATGCTAAGCTTTCTTCCTCTTCTCCAGCCCATGTTCGAAGCGTTCCGTCAATCCATGAACCAGTACCTATAGTTCCAATTTCTGGTAAATCTGTTCCCTTCTCCAAGAATTCTGAGGGTGTTGTGGTGATGATTGTTGGATGTGTTGATAGTCTGCTATACCATTCTGCCATGAAAGGTCTAGCGTTATCTTGGTACTGGAATTCAGACATGAACATCCAGTTTTCACCGTCAAGCGCAACGGTAAGTAGATGTTCAGAAGGGTCTTCTCCTGCGTCCAACAATTCTTGGCGTACATTATCGAGATATGATATGAAATCAGAAACAGCAGCCTCTGGGGTCATTGTGCCATATTGGAATGCAATTCTATCTGAAATTACTCGGTCTCTGAATATTACAGCTACTTCTCCTCCCTCAGCACCGGTTACTGTCCAAGGGGTTGCTAAATTTGTGGGGTCGTCTACATCAACCATCTGTCCGTTAAGGTCTGTTGATTTTTTCAGTATCTCTTCATCGGTCACCATCCACTGAATCCCAACATCGCTCACAGGCTCAACCATCTCTGGCGAAACCGCTTCTTCGCTTGGCCACATTCCCGTTGGTCTGAAGCCAAGCTCTTGCTCGAACAAATCCATTCCCGTAGTCAAATGCATCTGGACATCTTCGGGCCATGCCTCTTTGTTAACTCGAATTCCATCCTCCATAGTCCAACCTTCCATCATTAGTAATGGCATAATTGGATGATAATACGGAGTAGTTGTCAATTCTACCTGTCCATTTTGAGCAAGCTCGCTATACATTGGTAAAACATTACCCATGTGAGAATGTTGTGCATTCAGAACATACTCAAGATCCTGAAGTTCATAATTCCCATTTTGCATGAAAAGGTCGATCAGGCCTTGGTCCCTATGACTTTGATTGTATTCACCTAAAACATAATCTGGAGAAAATTGGTAAAGATACCATAGAACCTGTAAATCAAGAAAATCCTGAGGTGGTAACAAATCATCATCCATGATTGTTGCAGGCTTCAGATTATGTAGGGTTGCGTCATACAATTCTTTGTATTTTGAACTTGAGGGATACAGCCACCCTAACTTATCATCGTTTTGTGATACATTGTATATCCATCCACTATTCCAAAAGGATTGAAATTGCATTGTATGGAGTTCCAAATCAGTAGCGTTTGGATATCCTCCAGTAGCCCATGAGCGCTTTGCAATATCGGTGTGTACATCGAGAGTTTCTTCTTCATGATAATCAACTAATTGTTCGATAAATGATGGAACTAGGTTGTATGTGACCTTGGTATTTGTATCTGCTAATATCCCAGGTGAATCAACGTATTCAGTCATTGCATGAACTCTGACCCACGGCATTTCATACATGCCGGTTAACTTATTTTTGTAATACGGCTGATGTTGGTGAAAAACAATAGCAAGATTAAGTGCATCTGAAACCTTACCTTCAGTTGCTGGCTGAATTATTGGCGACAGGTTTGGGGATGTGATGTTGTTGATGTTGTCGATATGCCATACGTGAGAGAATGTTTCGGCGCCATTACTGTTGGCGGCATTTTGAGATGGGAAAGAAGTCCAAACATTACCAGCATCTTGCCATTGGGCGTATGCCAGAATCTGGAAACTTTGCGGATTACCCAAATCCGCAAATGAAATTGCTATCTCTGTTACTTTGTTATCACTCCATCCTGTGTAAATTTCAATGTTTGAGTTCTGGTCTGTCCATGTTGAACCATCATACATAATGTGCTGATAGTATGAATCATCTTCGAGAACAAATCCGTGGTCTGCTGCAAATGGAAGTGTATGAGCGAAGCCCCAATTCTTGGACAAAATGGAACCACCTTCGCTAGTGTTGAAGTATACAAAGAGGTCGGCACCTTCGGTTGTTGAACTCCAGTCAGTTCCATCCCAAGCAATGAAAAGATGTGTCTCATTCCAGTTCAGATGGAACTTCACATCATTAGAATCAGTTTCCATCAAAGTATCTGCTTGCCATTCATTCAGGGAACCATCAACATTGATGTCATTAGGCGTTACAGCGGAAGCAATCTGTGTAAATAAAGAACACAAAAAAATAGCGCAAATTAACAAAGACTTTCCCTTCATGTTGTAACTCAATACTGATAAATTCAAAGACTTTCTCCATAATTTTTCACCCATGGCAAAGAGGAATTGTGTGCTATGCCATGTAACATCGTTACCCGATTTCAGTTTAGAGGGGTGCAAAAAATTCCTAGATTGGATGAGAAAGAATAATTTCAGCATTTGGCAAATGCTACCCATCAACCCTCCAGACCAATATTCGTCACCATATTCTTCTACCTCGGCCTTTGCTGGCTGGGGTGAGATTACATTTTCAAATGAAGAAGAAGAGTTAGTATCAGAAGATTATTGGATAAAAGATTGGGCATTATACTGCGCAATTAAAGATGGTCAAAACGGCTTACCGTGGTATAAATGGCCAGAAAAATTACGAGATAGGGATGCCAATGAATTAAAAAAATGGGAGCAAAAGTCCCTTCGATACATACGAGAACAAAAAATGTTCCAAAATTCATGGAATAAATTGAAAAATCTCGCCTATGATTCAGACATCGAACTATTCGGAGATTTACCTATTTTTGTTGCACACGATTCTGCAGATGTTTGGGCAAATCGAGATTTATTCCAGCTTGACAAAAATGGTATGCCAAAATATGTTTCGGGAGTGCCACCTGATTATTTTAGTGAATTTGGACAAAAATGGGGAACCGTACTTTACGATTGGAAGGCTCATGAGGAGGATGGGTGGCGTTGGTGGAGAGAGCGTATTGAGCGTAGTCTAAGATTATTTGATATGATTAGGATTGACCACTTCAGAGCAATTCATTCAAATTGGGCAGTTCCTGTTGAAGATGAAGATGCGAGAAATGGTCATTGGCAGGATGGCCCAAAGGATGATTTGTTGAAACAAATTATAGAAGTTGCTGGCTCAAATGAAAAAATAATCGTTGAAGATTTAGGAATCATTCCCCAAGAGGTTGTAGATCTCAGAAAAAGGAATGAGTTACGTGGCATGGTTGTTTTGCACTTTGGGTTTGAAGGGGACTTGTCCAAAAATCCAAATAACCCAAAAAATGTCCAAGAAGACCAAATTTGTTACATCGCTACTCATGATAACGATACAACAATTGGTTGGTGGAATGATGCAACCTCAGAAATCATTGAAAATGTCAATAAATTAAAACTAAAAGGCGAAACGATCAATCAAACTATGATTCGAATTGCGCAATCTAGTCGTTCCAATTTGATAGTTATTCCAATGCAAGATATGCTAAATCTGGATTCAAAATCAAGGATGAATACCCCTGGAGTGCCAACAGGAAATTGGAATTGGAAATTTGCTTGGGACCAATTGATTTGATTATCTGTCCGCATTAATGATAACCTAAATTAAACTCGGAGCGATACATGGGGAAGATAGGCTATTTTACGGCAGAGATTGGTCTTTGGTCGGATTTGAAAACCTACTCTGGGGGATTGGGTGTATTGGCTGGTGACCATGTGAAATCCGCTGCCGATGCTGGAATTCCACTCGTTGGAGTTACTTTGCTGTACAGAGAGGGTTATGGTACGCAACAATTGGATAATCTCGGTAACCAAACTGAGACATTTCCAAATCTTGACCCAAATCAACATATGACAAAAACCAGTATAGAGTTTAGCCTCAATTTGGATAATACTCAAATCAAAATATCCGTTTGGAAGGTTGAAATTGAAGGAATTTCAGGTCATGTCGTACCTGTGTATTTTTTGGACACGTTCCATGAAGATAACACTCCTGAACACTGTTCCCTTAGCGGAAGATTGTACGGGGGAGATGATAATACTAGAATTCGTCAAGAATATATTCTCGGTGTTGGAGGAGTAAAATTATTTGACTTCATCGATGAAGTGCTATCTGGAATCCATCTAAATGAAGGACACTGTACTTTTGCCTTGTTGGAATTACTAGAAAAAGGTTGGACTCGCCAATATCTCAGCGATCATACACTATTTACAACACACACTCCAGTTCCAGCCGGACATGATAGGTTTGATTGGGACTTAGTGCGGCATATTATTGGTGACAAATTACCACAAGACGCCATTGAATTAGTAAAAATTGCTGGCGATTCTGAGAATGGAAATCGATGTTCCATGTCGCACTTAGCCGTAGGTCTTTGTACATCAGTAAATGCTGTTTCTAAACTAAATGCAGAGGTTGCTTCAACTATGTTTGCAAATAGAGTAATCACGCCAATAACAAATGGCGTACATCACATGACATGGACATCAGATAGTATGTCGACACTGTTCGATAAATTCATTCCTGGTTGGAAGGAAAACCCGAACCTTTTACAAAATGCAAATAATTTGCCCAATCATGAATTAGTAAAATACAGAGAACAGGCGAGAGAACTGCTTAGAAATAGAGTAAAAAATGATACAGGCGTTGAATTGTTCAAAGATCGATTAACGATTGGTTTCGCTAGAAGATTTGCAACTTACAAAAGAGCAAATTTGGTTTTTCATGATCTAGAGAGGTTGACTAATATCGGAGCAGATAAAATACAATTCGTATTTTCAGGAAAAGCTCATCCAAGGGACAATGGTGGTAAAGATTTGATTAGAAGTATCTTCGAGTCTGCATCAAATATTGAATCTTCAATACCAGTAGCGTTCTTAGAAGACTATGACATGCAAATTGGATTAGATATGACAAGTGGAGTTGATATCTGGTTAAACAATCCAATAAGGCCGATGGAGGCGTCTGGTACATCAGGCATGAAAGCAGCAATGAATGGCGTACCAAATTGTTCAATCTTAGATGGCTGGTGGCCTGAAGCATGTATTCATGGAAAAAATGGTTGGGCGATTGGTTCAGCAGAAGACGATAGAAACGACATCAGAGATGCAAATAATCTATACAACGTGATCGAAAATGAAGTTTTACCTGTTTGGGAATCAAGTATAGATAACTGGGCTAACATCATGAAAAGTAGTATAGTAGCGTCGTCGAATTTCACCGGGAATCGAATGATTCAAGATTATCTTGAATTTTATAATAAATTCATTTGAAATTTTCTTTTCTCATTGAATAGAGGGCAATTCCAGCAATCACCACTCCAACTAGTAATACAGTTCTAATTATGATTCCAACATTACTATCACTTATTGATTTCAGTTCATCCTCTGAATCAGTTTTATATTCACAACTCTGATCGTTTTCTGTGGCTTGTGGATCATAATTCAATGCTACCTTTTCCATGCAACCAATTTTTTCTTGGGAATTGTTTTCTTCTGTCGTATTATTTGTTTCTACCACTTCTTCATATACACAAGAGTCGTCGTCCTCGTTTGCACTTTCGTTGTAATTTGTAGCGAGAATATCGGTGCATCCAAAGAATGATTCATTACTATCATTTGAATATATTTTTTCGATAATAAGAACTGAATTTTTTGGGACAATAATTGAATTTGATATAATCTCTGATGAACCAAAATGAACGATATCGCTATCTTGTACTCCATCAAATACCCAAGAATCGCCACGATTTAGGACAACATACATTTCCTCAAAATCAGATTTCATAGAGTATACCAAACTATCAGACTCAGAATAAATTGTAGAATAAACCCCACGCTTCAAGGCAGAGGAATCCTGTCGGATTTTCCCTATTGCGCTAATTTTTTCAAACAATTCTGATTCTAAAGAACTCCATTGACTACTGTTTCTATACATGTGCCTATTATCTGGGTCAGCACCACCAAACTCGCCATACTCATCTCCATAATACAATAACGGAGCCCCAGGAGTGGTTAACAGCCAACCATATGCTTGAAGAGTTGCATTATAGGAGTCTGAACCACCCGGTTGTCCTGGAAGACCATCTTCAGGCCACTGGTTATAGGCATCGAAAGTTCCAGAATCAGCCCTGCTTGTTATTCTTGGGACATCGTGGCTCCCTACATATGGTACCATTATTGCACCAGGAGTGTATTGATCCTGACTTCGATTTGTCCAATAGTCTAGATGTTGGTAATCCTCTACTCCGTTGACAAATACATTGTCAACGACAGCATGATACAAAACAAAATCTGCTTGACCATCTAAACCATCATCACCCATGTAGGAATTTATGGTGCCATATTGGTCCTGATTCAGTTCTAACGAATGACCTGACCATCCCATTGCAGTTTCTCCCTTGAGGTAATAATCAGTACCAACCGTCTCAAATCTTTTATTGATTTGTGCTACCAGGTTTCTGATTGCAAGGTCATCGACATGCTTTACAGCATCTATTCTCGCACCATCAAGGTTGAATGTTTCAATCCACCAAAGTGCATCAGAAATGAATTGCTCTGAGGCATTTCGGTTCTTCCAATTTACGTCCGGCATGTAAGATGTAAATTGACATTCGAGGCGAAATTCTGTCCAATCACAAGCATTTGTTCCACAGATGCATCCTGAATTGAACCAATCTGGATTTTCAATAAAGTAATCATGTTCCTGGTGGACGTGATTTACAACAAAATCCATCATCACTCGAATTCCGTTGTCGTGTGCGGTTTCTACGAGTTGAATAAGTTCATCCTCTGTTCCAAGACGTGGCTCAATATCCCGTGCTGATTTAGGCCAATAACCATGAAATGATGAAACATCATGAACCTCATCAGATGCTTTTCCCGTACTTGTCGCTGCTTCATTGAACGGGGTGAGCCACAACGCATTAACTCCAATGTCAGCAAAATATCCAGAATTTATCATTTCGGTGACTCCAGCAAAATCCCCTCCTTGCCAGTCCGCACCCTGTGCGGCGTCAGTTGATGGGCCATCATTGGATGTATTTCCATTTACGAATCTATCAGTCATTATCATGTAGATCAGTGCATCATCCCAAATGAATTCTGAATGTTCACCTGTCCAAAACGGTACTAATAGGTCGTAAGCAATGTTTCCATCATCATCAACTCCCTCGATAAGTAGACTATGTTTTCCTTCATCCAAGTCTGAAAGATTGTAATCCCATAGTAGGTTTGAATCATCCCATAGCGCCCCTTGCAAAGCTTGGGGCGTTTCAACTAAACCGGCCCCTGATACACCTGGATGGTAGTATACTATCAAGGAATCACCCACTAATTCAGCGCTAAAACTAGGTCGAAGGTTGTCTTTCACTCTAAGCAATGAGTTTTCTATTCCGTCACAGAAAACTCTTTCAGGGTTAGCAGGGTCAAAAATATATTCGCTATTAACAATAAATTTGTAACAATATAATCCCTCTTCTAAATCAAGATTTACAGTCCAAACTCCATTTTCTTGGAGCAAATCTATCGGTTGAGACCAGTCCCATTCTCCAATAATTTGAACTTGGTTTGCAATTCCAACATATTCTATAGAATGATAGTTGTTGTGCTCATGTGTGGATGCTGTTGTGACATTTGCAGTTAAAGGAATATACGAAAATACCAACAATCCAATCAGAAAAATCTGTATTCGCATTTTTCCACCTCAGTTTATTACTTTTTGAATAATGAATTAGCAGTTTCTATTAAATCATCGATGTGTTTGCACAAAAAATCCTTCACAAATTCATTTGCGGGATTATTGTAAGCATCAAGAGGAGCACAATGTTGTTGCAGAATACCTTTGTCTAATATCGCTATTCTATCTGCTAAGGTCATCGCTTCTATTTGATCGTGTGTGACGTAAATTGTGGTTGTGCCAAGTTCATTGTGTAGTCTTTTAATCTCCTTCCTCATGTTGTGTCGTAGTTCTGCGTCTAAATTTGATAGTGGTTCATCCATTAGGAGAACTTTGGGTCTTCTGACTAAAGCTCTACCAAGGGCTACTCTTTGCCTTTGGCCACCGCTAAGTTCCTTAGGTTTCTTTTCCAAGTGGTCAGCTAATTCTAGTAGTTTAGAAATTTCATGTACTCTTTCCTTTATGTCCTCGTCAGGAATCCTCGCTTCGCCCTTAGCCATTTTTAAGCCAAAGGATAGATTTTCCATTATACTCATGTGTGGATAAAGTGCATAAGATTGGAAAACCATTCCCAAGTTTCTCGCCATAGGTGGAAGATGGTTTACTTTCATACCTCCAATCTTTATTTTCCCTTCAGAAATATCTTCCAATCCCGCAAGCATTCTGAGAGTTGTTGATTTTCCACACCCAGATGGACCTAATAAAACTAGGAATTCGCCATCTTCCACTTTCAGATTTAAGTCTTCAACAGCGACAAATCCATCGTCATATTGCTTTTTTACGCCAGTAAATTCTACTTCAACCATATTATCAACCTTTTACTCCACCTGCAGATAAACCTTCAATCAAAAATTTCTGGAATATCAAAAATAATAACGCAACTGGTAAACTCACCAAAATGCTTGCTGCTGCGAAATCACCCCAAGCTTGACCAGTAGAGGATATCATCGAAGCGAGGCCTACTGGCAAGGTGTACATATCATTCGATGTGTTGAAAGTTAATGCAAGCAAAAATTCGTTCCACGCTGCTAGGAAACTGAACAGCCCAGTCACAGCAACAGCTGGCATCGAGAGTGGTAGAACGACCTTTGTGAAAATTTGGAATTGATTACAACCATCGAGTGCAGCTGCTTCTTCAAGTTCTCTAGGGATGGTGTCGAAGAAACCTTTTAGCATCCATACACACAAAGGCAAAGCGGTTACACAGTATGCCAAAATCAACCCTAGATGTGTATTGAGCAAACCCAAAGATTTCATTACTAAAAAGTAAGGAACCAGGATGATAATTCCTGGGAACATTTGGACCAACAAAAATGCAAACATCGAAACGTCCCTCCCTGAAAACTTGAATCTACTAAATGCATAACCTGCTGGAATAGCAATTGTGAGGCCTAGTATGCATGTTCCGATGCTTACAATAAGTGAATTTGTAAGCCAGACCCAGAATGAATCCCCAGTCAGAATCTTCTCGAAATGGTCTGTTGTAAATGAGTCTCCTAGTTGTCCTCCTAATGCATTACCTGATGAGAATGCAATATCAATAATCCAAATCAAAGGTAGAATCGTCAAAAAGACAAAATGCAGGAGTGTAACATGGTTTGAATAAATAGAATATTTCTTTTCGAGATTGAAATTCCTTTCCAATCCATATTCTACTGCTTTTCTAGATAGATCTTGTGAAGTCCAAACCGTTACTGGCCGACTAGATAGCCACTGCAATGAAATTAATGAAGGGACAATAATCCAAGCGGATAGCCAAATGTTGAACAGCGTAAATGGTATTGAGATTAACTTGTATATTCCTATTCCAAAAATAATCGCACTTAAACCGAGAGAAATGTCCCTTTGTTTAGATTGGTTTACTGCTGGCAAATAATAGTACAATGTGACAAGTGAAATAGTAGCAAGAATGCTAGCCATAATTATTGTCATATCGTTTCTGAGCAATTCGAATGTAAGTAACAACGTATTTACTACACAGGATACAAAAATCCATTTTTTTAGGGTACTAATTTCAACAGGTATGTACCAATCCTTCATTTCGTTAGAATTAATCATACAGCTGCCTCCGTAGCATCAGTTTGTTTCATGTAATACCATGAAAATGCCATCAACATCATGAATATGATGACCGACCAGGCTGCCGCAATACCATAAGCACCATCTCTGAAAGCTACATCATACACGTAAGTAATCAAAATATCAGTCTGCCCTGGCTCTCCAAAGTATAAATTTGGACCACCATCTGTCATCAAATAAATAACGTTGAACATGTTAAAAGTCCAAATGAATCCTAATAGTGATAAAGGTACTAATGCGCTTTTTAGATTTGGCAGTGTTAAAAATTTGAATGAATCCCAGCCTGTGACACCATCGATTTCTGCAGCTTCGTACATATCTTTTGGCAGGGCTTGTAAAGCACCACTTATCGACATCATCATGAATGGTACACCAAGCCATATGTTAACTAGAATTACAACTATCTGTGCCAAATTTGGGTCAGAAAGGAAATCGATATTTGTCCCTAATATATCATTCACTAATCCGTCAGGTTGGAACATTCCTCTCCATATTAGAACAGAAATATAAGATGGTACTGCCCATGGAAGTAATAATATAGTTCGATATGCAATTTTTCCCTTGATATTTTTATTCTGCAGTATAAGTGCTAAGAACAAACCGATTCCAATGTGAGCGGTAACATTTACAATTGTCCATACTATTGTGAAGAGAGTGACTCGAATAAATCCAGATGCTGTAAATACTTCCCAGAAATTTTGCAGTCCTATGAATGATTGCTCTCCAAGGTGAGTTTGATCCGCATCTGTGAAGGCGAGCCAAAATCCGTAAAGGACCGGGTAAAATGTCAATATTGCAAGAGAAAGTAGCGCAGGTGCAATGTAGAAATGGGCTAATTTAGACTTTGTACGATTCATTTTTTTATCCCTATACTTGCCATAACTAAGCAATGCGATTAGTGAAAGAGTGATTGCTCCGATTGCAAACAAAATTGCAGAAGTATCACCAGAGATTGGTCGTTGGTCTTCAACAGATGTCGAATCGACCTTGCTAAAAATTAGAACCCCGTCAGCGAAAACCTCGATATCGTGTAAATAATTCGGAATCATCCCAGTCAAACCGCATGAAAAATTCGATGCATTAGATGGAAGTAATTTGTAGCCTTCATTATCGTATAATTCTGTTCCATTCGATAAGCACGTGTCGTAATTTTTAATTTTCCCAGTTAGGCTACTATCTATTTTTATCACCGTATGTAATTTACTGTCGACAAAAATTGTGTAATTACTTGCATTATTTGTATCAATATCGACAAAAATTGTTCGATAACCTTCATTTTGGGAAACTGGTTCAGCCCTTTGTAGTCCTTCTATCTGTGAAATCAATTCTTCATTTGCACCATCTAACGCTTCCTGTGTAGATGAAATTCCAGAATATGCCTGCTCAAATGCAGTTGATAGGGGCCCATATACGAGAGACATGGCTCTAGTAGTTGGTGCAGGTGTGCCAAATTTTGTCTGATTCAAAAAACCTGAAATTACTACGTCATTATTGATTTCATTATCGCCCTCAAGTTGACTATGCGTTGGCATTGTATATGTCTCGAGTGCAAATTCCTTTTGCACTTCTGCGGACGATAGCCATAGAGCTAATTCTACAGAAGCAATTTTCTGGTTACTTTGCTTACTCACAGACCATCCTTTGTAAGTTACAAGAGGGGACATCTTTTCTCCAGTTGATTCAATAAGAGGTAATGTGGTTTGCCCTATGTTCAACCTGCTTGCTTCGTATGTCGCCCAATTCCAAGGTCCGTCAATTATCATAGCAGCTTTTGATTCGATAAACTGGTTTTTCATACCTTCAATTTGTGTTCCAGTAGCGACAACATCGTGCTCTAATTCCAAATCTAACATCCACGTCATAGACTCACTTGACCCATTAGAGTTTAGAGTTGGGTTACCCTGTGAATCGAATAAATCTCCACCGAAACCTCCTTGAAAACCAAACCACCAGTAAGCGGATTTTATTGGTAAAGCTAAGCCATTGACATCTTGGTAGGTGAGTTCTTTTGCGGCCTCTAATAAGTCGTTTTCGTCCCATGTTTCTGTTGGATAATCAATACCTTGCGAATCAAATATTGCCTTATTATAGATTAATGATAAGCAATCCTGACTTGCAGGTATCCCAAATAAGTCATCACCATGCCTCATAGCTTGTAAGGCTCGATCATCAAACTGGTTCCTTTGTACAGGTGTAAGATGGGGTCTTAGGTCCTCAAGAAGCGGAAAACCGTCGACTCGAACCTCTCCTATCGCACCGAGTTGGTCGGATGATAACCTCATCAAATCAGGTGCCTGACCACCTTGTGCTGCAGTCATAAATAATTGGTCTGCATTACCGAATGGAATCATTGTAATTTCTACGGTAATGTTTGGGTTGTTTTCTTCAAATGTTTTTATCGCATTTGTGAATACTTGTTCTTCTTTACTCTCCGCTGCAAAGGTATGCCATACCTCTAAAATAATCGGGCCGTCATTAATTGTCTCAGAAACTGATTCTGTATCGCTTGATATACAACCGGGTAGCAAAAAAAATATTGAAAGAATTACTGCGAATCCCGCTCGCTTTGTGTGCGAGGGAAAGGCATACTTCTCCCGCATATGCTGACGTGTTAGTCAAACAATTTAATTGATATTATCGACCTAATTTACGTTGATTTGTATTCCTTCATCTAACAAAAAATGAATTATGCTTATGCAAGCATTACCCTGTAACCAATTTGAACCAAGACTTTTAGGCGTACCTAAATTGCAATCTAGAGGTTTATCGTCACCAAGGATAAATCCAATATCATCAACAATGAAGTTACCTGGAATTTGACCACTGTATAACGAATCTGCATTGGCATCTAAACGGATAACCGGACAATTCCATTCTTTAACAGTCATTTCTAAATCACCCCCACCGTCATAAATTCCTGGCGACCTTTCGATATAATGGCCTCTTGGTGGTAATGGAGTATTGAGTACGGAAGAAATTTTACCAGCGATTGAACGTTCCTCTGCGTGAATACCTCGAAGTTCGTTTGAAACAAATTTCAATCTTCTTGTAGGGCCTGGCCCTCCACATAAAATCATGGTAAACTCAACATCTTCCCTCAATCCGTGGCTAGTTAGGATTGAAGCCATTAATGCGCGGATTAGAACATCCATTCTTCCTGCGCCACCCGCTAAGTCATTGATAGGTAGTTTGCCCTTTGACATTGCCCTTGTTCCGACAATGACGAATCTACGCATTCCATCACCTGTTATTACTAATGACTGAAAATATTGCTTCACAAATTTGAATTTCTGAATCTAATTTGTAGTGAGCTCCGGTTTTGTCAACCAACCAACCCCTTGGTTTTTCAGGATTACCAATATCTTCCAGTCTATTGGCAATTGTAGCAGTCATCCCAGACTTTTCTATTTGGGCTAATGACCTATGAATCAAGTCTTTCTGTTTAATTCCACTCTCCAACTTGAATCCAATTCGGATAGAACCCTTGCAATTTTCCTTTAATTCCAAAATGTGCTTTGCACCTTCGGTTAATGGGACGTTTATTTCACCTTGGAGTGATGCTATTTTACCCTCTATTGATTCTTTTACTAGATAATCTAAAACTGCGGCAGAATGTATCCAAACGTCGATATTATCTTTTGAGATAGCTTTGAGTTCCTCAAGCATTTCATCAGGTTCCTCAGATTTTATTACTAACGGAAGATATTCAGGAATATTTACACTTGTGACGCCACAAACACATGTAACATCCATTCCTTTTCGAAATAAGTAATCAGCGATTGTTAAACCGGTTCTTCCACTTGACGTGTTCTGGATAAATCTAACATCATCTATGGCACTTTTAGTAGCGCCTAGGGTGACGACTACAGATGTGTTGTTTTGATTTACATGATTAGCAAATTTAGCGACAATTGTTTCATGGTGAGGTGTTTTCATTTTGCCTTCGTCATTGGGTCCCCAATAAACTTCAGAACCATATAACCTACATTCCTTTTCAATTTCCTTTGTAACAACATCGTTTGCTAGATCTTTATGCATTGATGGAACGAACATAATCGGAATTTTTTTTCCTCTTGCTGCAGATAATGCCATTAATAGCGGACCATTCATCATGCCGTGAGAAAATGAAGCCATGATATTCTTTGTCGCAGGTGTTACCAATACTGCATCAAAATTCTCGAGTGATGATAAATCGCCATCCCATTCAGTAATTACTTGCCCTTGAGAACCCCATCTAACAGCTAAAGGAGTGATTATTCTCTGTGATGATTTTGTCATTATTACAGTTACCTCTGCTCCATGGCGTCTTAATTCTCTTGTTAAGCGAACTGTGTCCACAGCCGCAATCCCACCAGTTACTCCCAGAAGTACATGCATTCCACTAAGTGAGTCGCCTTTGGACTCAACATCTGTGTCACGCATGATACGCCTAGAAATAACATATTCAATACGCCTTCGCCGGTTATTTCAATTGGATAATCTTCATGGGTGAGCACATGGCCCACGCAGATGAACTTGTTTTGGCAGGTTCAAGACCAACCACTGCGAGTCCAATTGACGCTTTGCATGGAAGAACCTGTACCGTGCTGATAGTCGATTCGATAGTGATTTTCATCATGGTTAACTCACTATTAGGTCCCGCAATTGCTGCTGTTCCAACAATATTAGGTCTAATTGTTTGGTCTAGTTACAAATCAAAAGCGGACTGGGCATATTGGTTTGCACCACTTTTGATTTCTTTTGTATCATTGATGTTTGCAATAATTTTGTTTTTGAATGTTTACTGGATTCTTGCTGGTTTGGGGGGTTCAATACTAATTGCTATCTTGATTGGTTGGGCAACCATTTCTGGAATAAGATTTATCAGAATTCATTTTCACCCAGTTTATCGATTGGGTTATAACGGTAACATCTTCAATGACAATGTACAACTGCCAGAAAACGAAATACTAGCAGCCTGTCCAACATGTTTAGCCGTGTTGGCTGTAAATCCAATGTTACTATCGCCTAATGATAAATGTCCAGAATGCGAGAATCCATTGGTTCTTAATCCAGTAGGTGAAGAAGAATAAGATTAGCGTGATGCTAAAGTTAGATTCTTCCACATGTCTTCAGGGACTTCCATAGCTAGTCTTAGACCGCCCATTGCTCCCAATCTTACTGGGTCATCAACGACGTGGACATTGACATCGCCCATGTCTGAAAGTCTTCTCTCAATTAGAGCTCCAAGTCCTCTAATTCCAGATCCACCACCAGCAAGTACCATGTTCTTTCTGAATTCATCATGGAACTCAGGATTTGAACCTGCAATTAGTGCTTTTACATTTTCAACAATTGGGTCTACGATTGATTCACATGCTCTTTGAATACAATCTGTAATGTCAAGAGTCATTGCTTTACCTTCAATAGAGAAGTCAACCATAATTGGCTCATCAGGTGTGGAGGTTGACACGAAGGAGTACTGTTCCTTCCATCTTCTTGCCATGTCCTTAGTGATTTGTGCACCGTTGTATTTCTTTTGAACCTCGACAATGATTTGGTTATCTACATAGTCCCCTGCGTATCCTGTGTGCATTTGATCACCAGGTCCTGGTATTGTGCCGTAAACCCGACATAGGTCAGTGGTACCTGCTCCAATGTCGATTACTAATGTGTGAGTAATCATGTCGAGTGCGTATGCAACAGCGAATGGTTCTGAAATAATCATTGCAGCGTTTACTGAGCCAGCGGCTGCATCGAAGATTGAGGTCTTGTCAACGTGACTTGCTTCAGCAGGTGCACCAATGACGGCGACAACTCTGTCATAGTCTTCAGGGTCTGAAAGACCGATTAAATGGGTGATGAAATGTGCAATAAATTCCCGATCTTCGGGCGTGTCCTTGATGACTCCCAGTTCAAGAGGTCTGAACAGATTTAATGCAAGCCTATTCTTCAAAGCCTCGTTACCAAAAAGGACATCTCTTTTCAAGAAATTTCTTGCTATTGGGTCCTTTGGTGTGCCGATTACTGTTAATTCTTCTTCTTCATGATTGTCACTTGAGACCATTACAGATCTGAAAGTTCCAAGGTCTATTCCAATGTAAAGTACGTCTTTAGCCATTTGACTCGCCTATCAATCCCAACTCCTATTACCTTATCAATAATACCTAAAGTGATATTATTATATCTAAGTTAAAAAATTCTATAGAAAGTGACTCAGCACCAATCTTCGCATTTGCTACAATACCATGCGGCATAGTCAGGATATAGTTCTGCCATTTGGCCACATCCTGTGCATTCTTTCAATGCATGATCTCCAAAAATCTGTTGTACAATTTGAACGTGAACAAAATCATCGATTCCTAATTGTTGCCTCATCGCCCATAACATTTGGTCTTCAGATGGTGAAATAATTCCATCAGCGAGACAGATTTCTACAACAGTACGATAATCTTCGATCATCGTAATATCTCTAGGATCCATCGAGACTCCAGATTTTTCTGCGATTATATCTGTGCCTCCAGGGTCATCTATGAAAATGACAAGCGAATCAGGGTTTAGATTTTGGTCTCGTAACTCCAATAGAATCGTAGAACCATCTTGATTTGCATAAACGAGGTTTGAGAACTTATTGATTACCATAGTAATTGATCGAGCAGTATCCTCCGCACTCCTACCCTTTCTCCAACCCGTTTCTGAAGCTTCGTCGTAGATGTAAAATTCCGTACCTAACCCTGGGTATTCCAGTCTTATTTCTTCCCCTCCGTCAAAGCCGTTGGCTACAATGCTGATACTACCTATTGTTGTATCCACCAAATTGTCATCATCGTCAAATGAGATCATCAGCGGTTTCCGCTCTTCCGCTGCCGCATTGAAATGGCCACTCATCCCAGTCATCCATTTATCCTCTAATCGTTTTAGGGATGCCTGCTGCGCATTTGAGAGGCCTTTATCGATACCTAAAACATTTGACAATTCCCCTCCAGTCATTTCTTTCTTAAATTCCTCAATAAGTTCCGCATCTCGTCGATAATTTGCAGGGGGCCCTTTCTTCACCGCAACGTGATTTGGATCACTCCATTCATACTGACAACGAACACAAGAGAGATATCCAGCAATGGTTGATGGTTGCTTTTCGCCACCACATCTCGGGCAATCTCCCTCCTCGTTATAGGTTAGATTATCAGCAGCCTCGCGCCTTCCCTTCCTGAACCCCCATTCCGCCATATTGGTGGACAAGTGTTGAGGCTTTTGAAGGCTATGCCTGTAATTTGGATATAATAGCTTTCAGACCATATCTTACCGAACCTTCTTGTGCGTATATTTTCCTAACGACTAAGTCAACGGTTAACCCAATTTCTAATGAAGAGGAGTCATCATCAGCCATTAAGAAAACTCCGTTCGGGCCATCTTTTAATTTCACAAAAACCGTAGATATACCTCCTAAAATAGGGGCCCTGATAGAAAATTCTGATGGAGCCCCTCCCGGAGCGAGGCTGGTCCATGATAGGATAGTTCCCGACTTGGACAAATTAGAATCAACAATGTCTGGGCCGTAATTAGGATACTCTCTTGCTGGCCAAACGTAGTTATCATCAACTTTTTGCCCTTGTAAATTCATTCTTCCAGATATCGATAAATTGTATGATTGGTCTGATATATATGCTCCTTGACTGATTGAATTTCCTTCCTTAATCCAAGCATTTTCTATTTCTTTAACAAAAGTCAGGTTTGTTTCCTCACCCTCAATTTCAGAATTTAATTTATCCTTTTTTGTAATACACAATTCAGCAGAATTTGGTGAGCATAATATAGCCCAAATAGAATTTTCATCATGTAAGTAACCACATGCTTGCAAGACCTCAATTTGGATGTTATCATCGACAATAAAATTGGTGACATCTAGAGTTTTTCTCATGAAATTGATTGCACTAATTGCCAAAGTTGTATAGTCACTATCCGGTCCAAAAACGTGAGTATGGTTTGCTTTAAATCGACTTTTGGCAATTATTCCTTCGTCGTGGGTACAGACAAGATAACCCTCAAAATAAACGGGATTATTTGACATTCTTTTCCCTCCCGAATATATGGACTGCACAGGTTGCTCCTGATCCTCCAACATTGTGAGTCAATGCAATTTCTGCATCGATAACCTGCCTTCCTTGTTCAACCTCTCCTCTTAGTTGTTTGAACACCTCTACAGCCTGTCCAGTTCCTGTTGCGCCTAATGGATGTCCTTTTGATTTTAGTCCACCGCTAGGATTTATTGCTACTTCGCCATTGTTACGTAATCCTCTGTTTTCTCTAGCGAATAACCCACCTTGACCTTTATCACAGAATCCTAAATCCTCTGTGGCGAGTAATTCCGCAATTGTAAAGCAATCATGAACCTCAGCTATATCGATATTTTTAGGTGTTAAACCTGCTAATTCATATGCTTTTTTGGAAGCTTTTTTTGTGGCGATTAATTCTGTAATTGATGGGCGGTCATGTAACGCAAGATTATCACTTGCTGCTCCAGAACCTTTTACCCAGATTGGTGTATCTGTGAATCTTTTTACTACATGGTCGGCAGCCAAAATGACTGTTGATGCACCGTCAGAGGTTGGACAGCAATCATATAGTGTAAGTGGGTCTGCTACCATGAAACCTGATTTAGCTTTCTCGAAGCTGATTTCCTTACGCAGATGAGCGTGCATATTTAGAAAACCATGGGTGTGGTTTTTCACAGAAATGTTGACCAAATCATCATGTTTTGACCCATATTCATGAAAGTGTCTTCTTGCCATTAAGGCATAAGTCCCAGGAAATGTTAGACCTGCTAATCTTTCCCATTCAGTGTCGCCACTAACTCCCAACCAGAATCGCTTTCTTTCTGCTGATAAGTCATTCATTTTCTCGATTCCACCAGCAACTACAATATCTGCTTGTCCACTTTTGATAGCCATCCAAGCATCCCTGAGTGCGAATCCAGAAGATGCACATGCGTTTTCCACTCTCCTTACTGAAACGTTATCCATCCCGGAGTGCTCAGTCAAGATTGCAGCTGTATTTCCTAATTGGCCACCACCAAATGCCGTAGAACCTATGAAGGCTTCATCAATTAATTTTGGTTCAAAATTATGGTCCACCGAATCAAATGCATTTTTTGCAGATTCAGCCCACATTCCTTTCAAACCTTTCTCGTGGTTGCCGTATTTTGTTTGGCCTGCACCGATTATTGCGACTTCGACCATGACCACCCCAGCAGTTAACAGTTCAACTAACTCTCGGTGCATAAGGTTCAACAACATGTCCCATGTCGCAGGTGCGTTATCATGTTAAGACAATGCAGAACACACGGACATTTTAGAGGGTCTAACTGCCCTACTTGTAATGCTGAAGGAAAATTCATTATGTCGGATAAGGAATCAAATAGCATAGGCAAAATACTTGCTCTCGTTTTGAGACATGCACCTGAAAAATTCGGTGTTGAAATGGATTTGAACGGATGGGTCAACACAAGAGAATTGTCCGACGCTATTCAAAATCAAAGAAGATATTATCATTGGATAAGGAGTTGGCATTTCCAAGCTATTGCCGACTCTGATGAAAAGGGAAGATACCAAGTCGAGGGTGAAATGATTAGAGCTACCTACGGGCATTCTATTGAATTAGAACTCGATTTACCAACGGATGATATTCCTGAGGCACTGTATTGGCCATGTGAGCCAGATATGTCCGCCACACATTTAGAACTCGGCCTATCTGCTGGAGACAGAAACCATGTTCACCTATCAAAGACAATTGGAAAGGCTATGGAAGCTGGACATGTTAGAATCGATAGACCTGCAATCATTGAAATTGACACATCAAGGGCTGTAGCAGATGGCCATACTATCTGGAGAGCAGGAAAGACAGTTTTCTTGTGTGAAGAAATGCCTCCAGAGTATCTATACTTGGTTGAAGAAGATGACCCTGCAATCCAAGAAATAATTTCGATTTGGGAAGAAGAATAATTATTTTTGATAATTTCCACAATTTGCACAGAAGTCTAAGTCTGCTTCCATTGTAGAATTACAACTAGGGCAGTAACCGTTGGTTGTAGCCTCATTTTGTTTCAATTCTGTTGAACTTAAATCGTTCATAGCAAGGGCTTTCACAATTTTTAGTGGATCATCACCTAATTTTGAGAGGTCAACGAACTTTCTTTTGAAATCAATGGCATGCATCAAAGCTGATTCGATTTGCCACTGGCGCTTTTCTTTCTCATTTTTGTCAACAATTGATTCACATGCATCAAGTTCTGCTTGCATGTGACGAATAAACTGGTCCACTGTTGGCGAGTCTGACATGGTTTGTGCATCAATTCATATGATGTAAATCCAATGCAAAGATTAGTTAGAAGTTACTCGCAACACCATGGGCGGGACAGTAGTCATCAAACTCGGAGGAGGATTGATTACTGATAAAGAAAAAGTTTGCACTCCGAATCATGAAGCCATAGAAGTATTATGTAACGCTATTTCAAAAATCGACAAGAGAGTGATATTAGTTCATGGTGCAGGTTCCTTCGGACACATGAAAGCGAAGAAATTCAGATTAGCCGAAGGACGTATCGCCGATATTGAACAAGATTCAGCCGTTCTCGAAGTGAGAAATGACATGATGACATTGAATTCACTTATCACTCATTCTTTAGATAAATGCGGAGTGAAATCAAAAACATTCCCTCCTCGGGAATGGGTGAATGGCACTGGTCCTGAATTCTCTGGTGAATTACCAATCTCAGAAAATGTGACAATTGTATTCGGAGATGTTGTCCCTGTTCCTGAAAAAGAATTTGGAATATTATCGGGGGATGATTTGATGTATCGCTATTCCACTGAAATCGAAGGTGTCGATTATGCTATTTTCGCCATGGGAGGTGCAGATGGTCTACTTCGTGTCCCTCCAGAATTTGCCACAGAAGAGGATCTATTCGAAATGTGGAATCCAGATATGAAATTTGACGGCCTACATGCAGAGGAATTCGATGTAACTGGTGGGATTGGATTAAAAGCAACAAGAGGGGCAATGATTGCTTCTAAGGGAATAGACGTTTGGTTGGTAAACGGGATATATCCCGAGCGAATCCTGGATATAATAGACGGAAAAAATCCCAAAGGAACTAAAATTTTATCGGGGAACTGTTGATTTAGTTGACGCGAGACCGAAGTGACAGTGAGGAACATGTCAGGATATACCATCAATGATGTTCCGACCGTCGATGTTGATGAAGCATCAAAAGAAATTATGAAAGATTCTGATTCTACCCAAGGGAGCTTAATGGCAGAAGCGGTTATTGCAGTAACTGAATCTGATGAAATAATTGGCCCCATTTCCAAATTCGTAAGTCACAACGGGATAGGTCAATATCATCGGGCATTTAGTGTATTATTATTCGATTCAACAGGTAGGTTATTACTACAAAGAAGAGCATCTCATAAGATAACATTTCCGGACGTCTGGGCAAATACATGTTGCTCACACCCCTTGTACAGTGAACAGGAAAAGGACGAACACAATCACATTGGTGTAAAGAATGCGGCTGTAAGAAAACTACAGCAAGAATTAGGAATTGACCCCTCTCAGGTACCAATAGATAAATTCGATTTTGTAACAAAAATGCGGTATCAAGCAAGGCAAGATGATGACTGGATTGAGCGTGAAATTGACCATTGTTTAGTGATTCATGCTGATGTTGAGTTGAATATTAATCCCAACGAAGTTTCTGAAATAAAATGGGTTAATCAAGAAGAACTCGAAGATATGTTAGTAGTCGAAGATGAAAAGAACGTAATTGCTCCATGGTTCAGATGCATTGCTGCAAGGTTGATGAACGATGATTGGTGGAGGCCAGGCTGTGCAAGACCCGATGACATGATTCATGACATGGGGGATATTTCTCACATGTTACCAAACGCAATTGGTGCTGATTTGACAACAAGCATTGCTGAAGTGAAAGACTTAGTAGAGTCAAGAATAGAAAGAGCATTGACCCACACAAATCTGGATAGATTATCTGGGGCTATGATGCACTTGGTTGAAGGTGGAGGTAAGAGGTTGAGAGCCACATTGCCTTGGTTGGTTGCTAAGGCCGTGGGCGACACCCATTCAGGTTTACTTGATGTTGGTGCTGCAATTGAAATAATTCACAATTTCACTTTAGTTCATGACGACATAATGGATGATGATGAAATCCGTAGAGGTCGCCCATCTGTTCATGTGGCCTATGATTTACCAACGGCAATTAATGCAGGGGATGCAATGCTTGCTATAGCGTTTGAAGCAATGGCTGTAGCCGAAGGAATTGAGCCAGAATTACTTCCATTCTTGGTAAAGAGAATTGGAAGAATGGTAAGGAAATGTAGTGAAGGTCAACAATTAGACATAGAATTTGAATCTAGAGATTCCGTCTCTGAAGAGGAATATATCGAAATGATTAACGGTAAAACAGCTGCAATGTTCCTTACATGTTCAGAGGTTGGTGCACACCTTGCTGGTGCAGATAATGATACAATACAATGTATGCATGATTGGGGTCTAGCTCTTGGATTATGTTTTCAATTGATGGATGACCTAATAGATGTGTTATCTGATTCAGATACTTTAGGCAAACCAAGCGGTAGCGATGTAGCACAAGGAAAGAGGACATTGATGGTCATCCATGCATTACAACAACCACCTTCTCAGGATAGGGATGATTTATTATCTGTATTGGGTAAAGGGGATTCAGTAACTTCAGACCAAGTCGCAATGGCGCATCGTGCCCTGGATAATTTGGGTTCGATTGAATATGCGAGGAATAAGGCAGAAATGTATCATCGTAAGGCGCACGATTGTTTAGACCGGCTCCCTGAATCTCCTGCTTTGAGGGCTCTTAGGGAACTCACAGATTACCAACTTCAGAGGATATTCTAATTTCTCCTTCTTTTATCACTCGACAATACCATCTGGTATCTTTTGGATATTTTTTGTGTGAAAATCTATTGAATTCCCCATCCTCAAACGAATCAGATATTTTGTAACACGGTGTCGCTGCGGATAATATCTCCAACACAACTTCTCCAACGAATATTTTTTCGCCTATTCCCATCTCACAACCAGAAATCAGAAGATTTTCCCCTGTAGAGCCAGGTGTTATAGGGTGTCCTTCATTTTGCAGTTTCAATAATACATCGTAGTCGAGCAAACAAATTGCTCGTTTTGGTCCACCGTGATGCTTTGGATTTTCTTGTTTATCATCGACAATTCCCATCGAATTTACAAGGCACGATTCGATGCTGTATTTTGGGACGCCACCTTGAGAGACAAAAATCCCGTGAAGGATGCCCAAGTTAATACCTCAATCTGAATAATATGATTCTGGATTTGGTTCTGGCTTTAGACCCTTACGAGTTCTTATTTCTCCAACAACCTTGTCGAATAATTGTGGTGGAAGCATTTCGAATCCGGTATTTTCTGAATTCCAAACAGCTCTTCCTTGGGAAGCGGCTCTAATGTCGTTAGAGAAACCAAATGTTTCTGCAACAGGTAGTGTTCCGATAACTGTTGTAACTTCACCTTCAGCAGGCATGTCTTCAATAATACCCCTTCTGTTTGTAATTTCTCTTGTGACTTGGCCAAGCCAATCATTAGGTACTGATACATGAGATCTCTGCATTGGTTCCATAAGAACTGTTTTTGCTCTCATCATTGCGCCCTTGATTCCGTTTCTTACAGCAGGTATAGTTTGCGCAGGACCTCTGTGAATTGCGTCTTCGTGTAGTTTTGCATCTACTAATCTAACCATCATTCCCATTACTGGTTCGTCGGCGATTGGTCCTTTCTTACATACTTCATTGAATGCTTCAATTATCAATTCTCTTGTTTCGTGAAGGTTCTGAATACCCTTGGTGTCATTTACGAGGACGTTGGTACCGTTGATTGCGTAAATCTTCCTCATCAAGTCCTTGTCCATTCCAAATTCACTAAATTTGTTTCCAACTTCCTTTGCATCGCCAGACCTTACAGGTCCGTCACCAAAGTGTCCTTCTCTTAATGCTCCTACTACTTCTTCCGATAGAGGTTCACATTCGATCATGAATCTGTTGTGTCTGTTAGGTGATTTACCTTCAAATGCTCTTCCGTGGTTATTATTTTCAACGGATTCTCTGTAAACAACGATTGGTGGGCTAACTTTTACCTTGATGTTTTGTTCTTCTTCCAACCTGTATACTGTGATTTCAAGATGCAATTCACCCATTCCTGCGAGAAGCGCTTCACCAGTTTCTTGATTTGTCATTACTTGAAGTGATGCGTCAGATTTTGCTAATGCACGAAGTGCGTCAATAAACTTAGGCAAGTCTTTCATGCTCTTAGGCTCAACAGCTACTGTTACAACAGGGTCTGAATAATGTCTGATTGCTTCGAATGGTGTGAAATCTTTGTCTCTTGAAAGGGTGACACCAGCCGCTGCAGATCTAATTCCAGTAATCGCTGCAATATTTCCAGCGACAACCTTTGGTACTGTGATTCTGTCTCCTCCGACCATCATGCTAACTTGTTGAACACGCTCTGCCTTTGCAGCTCCAATAGCAAATACTGATTCACCTTGGTTGATAGCTCCAGAGTAGATTCTTCCAACTGCAACCTCACCAGCGTGAGGGTCCATCCAAATTTTGGTAATCATCATTGCAAGTTCAGCGTCTGGGTCACATGCGACCATCGCTTTCCCGATAGGAGTGTCCAAGTCACCATTCCAAATGTTAGGAATTCTGTATGGTTGGGCTTCAACAGGGCCTGGTAATTTAGTTACTGCCATGTCTAGAAGAACTTCGTGAACAGGAGCTTTCTTGGATAGTTCTTTTTGTTGTTCGTTATTACAATATTCAAAAATATCTTTGAAGTTAATTCCAGTTTTTTGCATGAAAGGAACGGTTATTCCCCAGTTGTGGTATGCAGAACCAAAAGCAACAGTACCAGAACCTACATCAACTTGCCAAGATTTCTTAAATTCTTCAGGGGCAAATTGTCTAATTAATTTGTTTACTTTTCTGATAGTCTCTTGAAATCGCTCCATCATATCCTCTGGAGTAACTTGAAGTTCGTTGATGAGTCGGTCTACCTTGTTTATGAATAAAACAGGCTTTACCTTCTCTTTGAGAGCTTGTCTTACAACGGTTTCAGTCTGAGGCATAGGCCCTTCCACTGCACAGGCAAGAATGAAACATCCGTCAACGGCTCTCATAGCTCGTGTTACGTCACCGCCGAAGTCAACGTGCCCGGGTGTATCGATTAAATTGATTAAATAGTCAGTACCATCGACTCCATGTACCATCGAAGCAGAGGCTGCGTTAATTGTAATTCCACGAGCGCTTTCTTGTTCGTCAAAATCCAATACTCTACTCTTTCCTGCCAAGTCTTCACTCATCATTCCAGCACCTGCTATCAGGTTGTCAGATAGGGTAGTTTTTCCGTGGTCAATGTGAGCAGCAATGCACAAGTTCCTAATTTGGGGTAGTACATGCATAACTTCTGTTGCTTTTTTGATATTGTCTTCCTTACGGCCCATAGTATCACCACTCTGGTATACACTATCCACAAGAAAGGGGTTTATGAAATCGACTCTGAAAGATAGTATCAATTGTATTACAGTGGCTTGATTTTCAGCTTACAATTTTGCTATTGAATTGTCTATCCATCTCAATAAAAATATTCTTGATATCATTCTTTAATTGTAAGTATGTCGCCTTTATTTCAGCAATACGTTCTTTCATTTGTATTTTAGAATGGTTGAGGGTGTTTTTTAGGTCAGATTTTGCTTTTTGTAAATCATATAAACACGCCCTAAGTGAATCTCTTTTTTCTTTGAATATTTCATTAAATTTGCTTGATGCGATTTCCTTTTTATCGAGTTTAGATACAGTGTTGTTGAATTTGACATCTAATTTAGCAATTTCAATCGAGTGTTTGGGTGTAGATTTTAGATTTGATTTCAAGCCAATCCACTTGAAGGAAGTGATCCACCACTTACTGGGATCGACATGGTACCACTTGTGCCCATTTCGGTAATCTGCTTGAAATGTGTGATGGAAATTATGGTATCCTTCGCCAAAGGTGAGGAATGCAAGCCAGAAGGAATCCTTGCTAGTATTATCTTTGGAATAAGGTTGCTTTCCCCAAATGTGAGCTGCGCTATTAATGAGAAATGTACCATGATGCACGAAGACAATACGAACAATTCCTCCCCACACCAGACAACCTACTGCCGATGAAATACCACCAATTGCAAAACCAATTGCAAACGGTAGAATAATTCCAGATACTGCACCGATAGCAAAAATGTGCTTGTGTTGCCACATTATGATTTTACTTTGCTGTAAATCCTTGACATTAGAGAAATCATTCTCGAATTTATCCTCTTCAACCATAATCCATCCGATGTGCGAATACCAGAAACCTTTGGACGCAGAATAGGGGTCTTCTTCGTCATCGGTATGTTTGTGATGGTTTCTGTGGTCTGAACACCATTCAATAATGGAATTTTGGAATGCTCCAGCACCAAATATTGCATAAAACATGACTAACGGCCAAGACGCATCATGTGATCTGTGGGAAAATAATCGATGGTACCCTACCGTTATAGAGAGTCCACATGCAAAGTATAATGCCAAAAAGACAGATAATTCAGTTAATCCAGGGGCTCCGTAGAAGTAATAGTGAGAAATAATCCCTATCACTGCCAAAATTGGAGTTGCTATGAGGAAGATAGAATTCAGCCAATTGATTTTCGAGACGCCTGCGTACTCGCTCATACTTTATATCCCACAAAGTCTGTCTTTGACTGTTTGGGTTGATTGCACTATAATAGTGCGATAATTCAACCTTAAATCAACGGGCGCTTGCGGCGATTCTCTGTACTTCTTCTTTCTTAGCAACTGCGAAAGATGTTACGTCTCCAGAACTCGCCTTGGTAATTTCGTTGATAATACACTGAGTTAGGGTTCTCTTTGATTTCGAAGTGCCTTGTTGGGCGCCTTTTGCGAGATTTGCGAGGGCAACATCTAGTCTCCTCGAGGGAGAGCTGTCGACAGCCTTAGGCTGAGAAACTGCACCAAATTTGATTCGAGTAATTTCTTCCATTGGCGCAGCGTGGCAAATCGCGTCTACGAATGTTTGAAGCGGGTTTTCTCCGCTTCTGTTTGCAATGTTGTCGAGAGCCGCTTCGAAGGCCTTCAATGCACCTAGCTTCTTTCCTGTATACTTTCCAGTTCTCATCAGTTTGTTTGTAAATCTTTCAACAACAGATAGCCGTGATTTTCCAAACCATGCATTTGCATGTCTACCGCCTGTGTGTGGTACACCCACTGTTGTCAGGTTGATGTAAGGGGCGAGTCCGGGGTCGCGACATACAACTTCTGTAGCGTCGTACTTACCAAAGACGAGAGTTCCAATTCCTGCGATTGGAGTAACCTCAACAGTTTCGGTTTCTTCGATAACTTCTTCATCACTCATTTAAATCACCAAAATCAGCGTACTGGCTTCTCCTTTCTTCCACGGACCATTTCATCGAGTGAAACTCCATTCACCTGAATTACTTTGTATCTTACACCGGGAATATCTCCGTAAGAACGACCCATGCGACCACCGATACCCTCTACCATCACTTCATCGTGTTCATCAATGAAGTTGATCGCACCGTCACCTGGAGCGAATGCTGTCAATTTGTTTCCGTTCTTAATGAGGGAGATTTTTACTGCTTTTCTGATACCGGAGTTAGGTTGTTTAGCCTCGATTCCAACCTTTTCAATTACGATGCCTTTGGCCTGTGTTGAACCACCGAGAGGGTCGTGTTTTTCACGGGATTTTAGCATACGCTTCTTGTATCTTCGATCTGACCACCTAAATTTTTGGCGATCCTTGGCCATTTTTGCGCCTGCAAATAGTCCTCGACCCATGATAATATCTCCATTGAAGCATTTTGCCGACCTACCCCCCCTATTTCATGATACCGATTGATTCAAGGCAAATTGAACAACCGTTTGGGTGGGTTAATTGTGCCAATATTCATGTCTTTAATCTTACAGGGCTTGGTTATGGCGTTCCGAGATTTGCTGGGTAAGGCAGAAATTATTTCCGAACCAACTAGCGTTCAGCACGGCATTTTTGATAAATCTGCTTCAGTTGGACATGAATTATTATTGTTCGATAATATAGTCGAAGCACCGGGCCACAGAGTTGCAACTAATCTCCTCACGAGGCCCAGACTTTGTGATGCTCTTCAGATTGAACCGGAGGACTTCATTGACCTACTTGGTTGGGCGATGAATAACCCAAGCGATCCCAAGATAGAGAAAAATGGACCAGTTCTTGAAAACCTTCAGTCCGTAGTGGAGTTATCCAAAATTCCTATTCCACACCACTGGAGAGAGGATGGTGGCAGATATATGTCTTCGAGCGTCATTATCGCTGAATACAACGGAATAAGGAATATGTCATTTCACAGACAACTCTTGAAAGATGACAACCACCTCGTGGCAAGAATAGTTCCTAGACATTTGCATGGTTTCATTCAAGAAGCAAGAAAAAATGGACAAGAGGTGAATGTCGCAATAATAAATGCGCCAGACCCTGTCGTCCTTTTAGCAGCGGCAATGTCCTTTGATTCTAATATTGACGAACTAACTATCGCTGCAACATTGCATCAGAAAGTTCACAATCGTCCTCTAGGTTTAGTCGAGTTACCAAATGGTATCCATGTGCCATCAGAGGCCGAATATGCAATGTGGGGAAGAATCTTGACTACCGATGCCGATGAAGGACCATATGTTGACATAACCGGTACTGTCGATGACATTAGACAACAACCAATAATTGAAATCGATGGGTTGACACATAGAAATAATCCTATTTTCCACGCATTGATTCCTGCAGAATCAGAACATAAAACACTAATGGGATTGCCAAGAGCTCCGACAATCAAATCTGCTGTTAGTGAAGTATGTGAATGCTTAGATGTTCACATGACAGAAGGTGGAGGAGGATGGCTTTCAGCCGTCGTAAAAATTAGAGTCAAGAATGAAGGTGATGGGAAAAGAGCAATCAAAGCCGCCCTTGATGGTCACAGGTCCATGAAGATGGTGACCATTGTTGATGAAGATATTGACATAACCAATCCTGTAAGAGTTGAATGGGCTATGATGACTCGTTGGCAACCTGACAGAGATTCCATAATTCTCTCCAATCAAAAGGGTTCAAGTTTAGACCCTTCTAGACTCGATGATGGAAATACTTCCAAAATAGGAATAGATGCAACAATACCTTGGGGTTATGAAAGATCTGGTTTCAAATCAGTACAGTGAGGGATAACATGGAAAACTCTGCGGGTAATTTACAACACCCACGCAGAAATCTTGGAAATAGACACCGTTCACAAGCAAAAAAGTTTGTAAAATTGGCCCTAAAAGACCCTGAAAACTCCCAACAAAACCTTGGATGGGCTGAACAGAACGCTCAGCAATCTATTCTTCATGACTTCACAAATGAAGAAAATTGGCGTTGCCTTGCAGAAATTAAACATCTACGTAATGACGGAATTGGCCTTGAGATGGTATTGGAAGACCTGTTCGTTGTCTTGGGCAGGGACCCAAATCAATTGAACCAATTGAAAGGTGTTGACCACCTAAAAGTAGGATTAGAATTGTTAGAAGCAGCCTTCATAACTGACTCTTTGGACCCCGATAACTGGTTTTCATTAATAAGTAATACCGGATTAGACGACTTTGCTGAAAGATGTAAGAGACTAGATTTCACTGATCAGCGTACCAACATCATCTACGGTAGAAGACTAGAAAAAATCAGAGGCTCTGGTAATGAGGATCTATTCATCGAATTGGTGCAATATTTGTTGGCACACCGACCATCAAATCACGAACTCTGGCTCGAATTGGGTCGGCTACACGAGAGAAGAGATGAAATTGACCAGGCATGGTTGTGCTACGACCATGTGCAGCAAATTAAGCCCACAACTAATGTTAGGGATTTGTTCCTAAATAGACTGAAAGGTGCAATGGATGGAAAGGAAAAAACTCCCTGGAGCGGGCCGTCATTGGAAACGAGAAATGATTTCTTGGATAAGATGACAAAATTGTCTAAAACGATTTCAACAGAAACAATCGATGCTGTGGTTCAACCTGAAATAAATGAGGAAATCAACGAGGAACCGCAATTAAGTAAGCTAAGATCATTAATCGAATCAGGAGATTCCGCTGAAGCATTTTTCATGGCACGTTCACTTGTTACCTCTGGTGAAGAGTGGGCCGAAGAATGGATGGTTAAAGCACAAGAAATGATGGATTAAATGTCTTTTAATGTCATAATTTCAGTAACGCGATTCGTCCATCTCTGCTTTTCGTTGCCTTCGAATATAGATGCACAAATAGCGGCTAGTAGGGCATCTTCTACAACTTCAGGATTAGATAGCAAACTAGAAAATTTTTCCGTCTGGCCTAATTTTTGTGATAATAGTAGAAGTGTTCTCAAATCTGGACGCTCACTTCCTGAATAATCCGTTCCTACATTTTCTACGCACCATGAGAGAACACCAGTTAAGTCATCTGGGTGTACTTGTAGGACTACTTGATCCTCCCCTGCTGACAATGGTTTCGCAGTAATAATTTGGTCAGCGAATTTCTCTGCATTTTCATCTTTGTAAGCTGATGATATTTCTACAAAAATCGCCCCTGCTTCTATCGCTAATTCAATTTGTTTTGCAATTATGGCATGCGCATGAGAATTGAAAGCACATCTTGCTGCATCAAATAACTGACCAAAGGCCAAATGAATTCGTGCTGCTTGTATACGAGAAATTGCTATTGTTTCATGAGCATGACCAGCGTTACGGGAAATGTCTCCATGAACATGTAATGCCATCATGGGTTCATCTATAGAAAGGTGGAATGCTGCTTTATTTAGCATAGAGATGTCATGGTCTCTACTCGCTTTTGATACGGATTTGAGCCTAGTTTCAGCCCAGGTCAAATCATCTCTAGCAGATTCTATATCTCCGTTTTCAAAATGCACTAATCCTCTTTCCATTCTCAATCTGCCCTCCAGAGATAGGTCCCTTGTCTCTGGATTACGTGCGACTTTCAGTGCTTTTTCGATTGCTTCAAGTGAAATATTTCCATCTAATCTCAGTTTTACTAAATCTAATACTTCCTTTTCTGCCAAAGTCAGTTTATCCTCTAAAAAGTCAACAATTCCACTTCCCATCACAATACCTAATTCAGCGACACCAAGCCAACTGCTCCATCCCATTTTTTCCAGCAATGGCTCCAAATTTCTTTCACCATTATCAAAAGCAAGTATAATTTCTTCTGGATTCATTTTTCACGTCTCCTAATTCCAGCTAAAAGATTTATGAATCCAGATTCTGCTGAAACAGGATCAGCATCTCCTGACCATCCTGCCGCACCATCATGTCCGCCACCCTCTCCACCAATATTGGTGGATAACTCTTTCATTAAATTACCAAGGTGAACACCTTGTTTTGTTGAGTTTCTATTAGCCCTTGCAGTGAGTCTAGATTTGCCATTTCTCGTACGACATACGAGAGATACATCACCACCTGTTTGTAGTAGGAGTGACGCAATTTTTCCTTCTTGAATCCCACCGTTTGTGTGAACTAAATTCCAATCCCCTACATCTATTGATTTACAATTGTTGAGTGCCTTTATTATCGCTCCTCTATCACTGGATGATATTTTTTCATTTTGCAAGTGTTCTACGAATTCTTGGTATTCAAAGTTACCACCTGATACTATTCGTGATGCTGTTGCCAAAGCATATTGATCTGCATGTTGAAATCTACCAGTGTCAGTAATTAATCCAGCAAGTAAAAGTTTCCTTACTTCATCTGTGAGAGCGTTTGGATAATAATTTTCTAAATATTGAAAAATAATTTGTGTAGTTGACCTTGCATCAGTCCGAAATTCTAAATCATGTTCCCCAAATGTCCATTCGGATGTTGCATGGTGGTCTATTACACAGTACGGAATACCCTGAGGAATCTTAACTCCAGTCTGTTCGAGAGAAGCAGCGTCGACGAATATGAAACCACTCAAATTATTTGGCCAGTGGCCGTTTTCTGCAATAATTTTGAATGGTGCGTTTAATTCATTGCACATTCTTTTAGCTAGCCTTCCCAAATGTAGTCCACATGCTAATAATTCAGGTCTTGTTGAAGACAATGCAATTGCAGAACCAACAGTGTCCATGTCACCATTGCGACCAGTTACTATTGCAACAGGTCCATTGCGAACTCTGTCGCCAATCCAATCATGGAGATTTTCCAATTCTATCCCTCAATCGATCTTTTCAATTCATCATATGTTGCAACTAATTGTTGTTCCTTTTCCTTGATTGAGCCCAGAGCACTATTAAGTTGCTCAAGTGCTTTTTCCAAATCGGAAATCAATCCATCTCTGTCTTCAACTTCAACTAATATAGTTCCCATTTGACGATGTAAAGCCAAATCTTCAGGTTGGTTTTTAACGGCAACTATTGTTCCCTCAATTTCTCTCAACTGAGTGCTTAGTGAGGCCACTTGTTGTCTTGCGGCTTGGACTTCAGCGACCACTAACTGCAGTTGTTGCCCTAACTCCATATTGTTAGCCAATCACAACTACTTCAAGAATCCATCACTTTTAGGACATTGTATGAAACAATTACACTTCTCATACGTGTATTCCACATTGCTCTAGCATCTTTTGCCCGAGATTCGGATAAAGTGAATGAAAATGATGAGTTGCTAAAGTTTACATCTTCTTCGCTAGCTAGACTGGATGCTAAGGCTTCAGCGTCAGATGAATCCACCAGAAGGCGGACCTTCCACAAAAGAATCACTCCTCTTCATCAAGTTCGCCAGCATTCATAGCTCTCTCATATTCGATAGCTGCTTGCTGTGCGATGTATGCCATGTCTGCGGTAGTTGCTCCATCCGCATTTCTTCTAATGATTCTGTTATTTGCATCGGAAGCTCTTGTGTATGGTTCCCAAGCTCCCCCAGCAAATGTGTGGCCACATTTTCCACATGACCAGATTCCGACTGACTTTCTGGCAACTTTTCTGTATTGGCAGACCGGACAAGTGTATTTTGCAGATTTTTTCCTGAGTGCCATGCCAGCATTTCTTCTTACACTAACACCATAACGTGCACCAAACTTTCCTGTTAGTCCCGCTTTTTGAGTTCTTTTTGCCATGATTAGGCCTCCTTTGATTTGACGAGATTTACGAGTTCAGCACATCGATTTTGAGCCACTTCGAGTATCTCGGCGAATTCGGTCGGCGTGAAAGTTCCCTTTAAGCCCTTTTGTAGAGAATGGAGGTGGCCTTCCTCTGCAAGAGTTATGTGAATTCTCTCTTCTCCACCGTTTTCTTCTTGTTCATTTGCGTCTAATACGTACCTTCCACCTACTCTTGTGAATGTGCACATTGTTGGTGTCTTCTGAACTTGAAGAGGGTAGTCTTCTCCAACATCAAAACGCTCTGCTGGAACAATAGAAGTCTTCAGGGCAGCGATAGCTGCTAATGCAGATGCATCAAAGATGTTACCTCTATCTGATAGAACATGGATGTCTATCATCACACCCAAGACTTTCTCCCCTGGAATAATACATAATGAGTCCATATCAATACATCCTGACTCTCTGATTCCTCTATCAACCACTCTTCCTAATTCGATTGATTCTGGTGATGGAGGGCCAGCTTCGTACTTCAACCCGGCAACGGGTCTTAGCTCAGCGCCGCACATTAGAGAACCCTGAGTAGGCCGATCTGGCCATGGCTCACGAACCTCAAATTTTACTCCAGCATAAACTACAGTGTCTCCCCAAGTAACCTTCGCGCTACCTTCAGCATTGTACAAACAGTCGGTTTCCAAGATAATATCTCTCGATTCGAATCTTCCTCTACCGTCTATTCTCTTATCGGATTCTGCTAATCGTGCTAATTCTTGCTTTAGCAGATTAGAAACTGGAGCTGACAATTCAAGCACCTCCGTTCTTGGATTCATATCTTCTCTTCAATGCATCCATTTGAATTTCGTGAATCTCTTTAGCGGCTTTCATATTGTAGTCCATACATAGGTTAAATTCCTCAATAGATAGGTCTCCATCCATTTGCAAGAACGCTATTTCACCAGTAGTCGGTAAGATACCCATTGGCAAATCGGCTTGACCGTAGTTGTCTTCCGCTTTATCTAAGTCAAGAACAACTGTATCCTCAACCTTTCCACTTGCGACTCCAACGATCATATCTCTCATTGGAATACCAGCATCAGCAAGAGCAACCGATGCAGCGGTAATACCAACGCATCTAGTGCCTGCTTCGGCAGACAGGATTTCTATTTCGACCCTAATCTTCGATCTTGGGTATCTTTCAACAAGAACCACACTCTCTAGTGCTTCAGCTGTAACCTTGCTAATTTCTCTGGACCTTCTATTGAATCCTGGTCGGATTCTATCGCTCGTTGAAAATGGAGCCATATTGTATCGTAAATCTATTACAGCCCTGTCTTGTTTCTGAATCTTTCTTGGGTGAGCTTCCATTGGACCATATACTGCGCATACTGCAACATTTAATCCGTGCTTAACCCAAGCTGAACCGTCGGCAGCAGGCAAAATTCCTGCTTCGATTTGTACTTCACGCATTTCATCTAATTTACGACCATCAAGTCGTAATCCATCATCTCTCAATAATTGGACGTCTCCATATCCTCCCATCATTCATTCCTCCATTGTTTTGTAAATTCGTTTATCGAATCAAATACATTCTCTTGATGACCAATATTATTCATCAAATCAAATCCTGCTCGAACCATAGATATATTTTCAGCAGAACCATCCACCCAAATTCTTCCATTATCACCGACTATTATCCTGCAATCGGAAGATTCTTTGAATACGTTGAGAATTCTTTCATTGTCGTTTCTAATTAACTTGATTAGATTAACTGGTAGCTCTAAAACAGCACCCTCTTTCAGTTTTCTCAAACCCACACCCTTCATCGTGAGGACAATATTGTGTGCTTCGTCAACCTCTTGAACCCTGGCGAGCATGACGTCACCTATGTCCATGTGCTCTCTAGCGGCTCCGAATTCTACCTTCCAAGGAGCTAATGACATAGGTAGTAAACCATTGAAAGGACCATTTACCTCTGCAAACCAAAGGTTATTTCGAACACTTTCGATTATCCCTATTACTAAATCTCCTGACCTTGGAAGATATGATGAGTGAATTGGTTCAACGAATAGTACCCCGTTGTTTTCTTTAACCCAACCGAGTTTAGTTGAGATAATATCTTGTCCCTGTTTTACAGTACCTGTTCCTGCTCGTGCGCCAGAAGAAGCCCCGATGGCTTCTCCAGGAGTCACGAGGCGCAGCACGGCGCCTTCTTTTGCTCCTGTCATATCTTTGTCTCCGTGTCGGGCCACATGCCATCCCATGATAAAGCAGACGATTCAAAATCAATCTAGTTCCTTGACTTCAGAACTACTATCTATGCCCTTTACTTTTCCGATTAAACCACTTGCCATTCCTGGGGGGCACTCGATTATACAAGCCCAATCGCCGTTCGATAACCAATCTTCTTTGTCTAGATATTGTCTCAGGAATTTACTTGCGGCACCATACCCTGAACTAGGAATTCTGAACGCGATTCTGACCGGTTCAAAGGATAGTGGTATCATATGTTTCAGCACTGCTATTGCGTCTTTTATTTGGACATCAATTCTCTTGAAAGGGTCAACAGAAAATCTACTTTCCTCCAATGCTAATTCGATTCTGGTTTTCGGATGCGGGGACTTAGTTTTTGGATCGATGGCAGTTTGGTGAATTTCCTGAATAATCAATTGTCTCTTCTGTTCAACCATTTCCTTTCTTTGATTTGTGGTTAATTGGATACTTCCTTTTGCTAATATAATTTTTGTAATGGAAAAAATGTCTTGGGTTTCAAATGCATTATCAATTGCTTCTTCAGTGGGCCTATCACCGCCACGTGCGTCATGCCAGACTTCATCCGTAGCAAGAAAGTCATCGATGTTTACCGAATCAGGATTAGTGCGAAATTTATCTACAAGTTCAGGGTCAACCAATATCTCATAGCGCTTACCGCCGAATTCCCATCTAGCCAAGACCGCTTTGTCTAGGCTGACCATTCTTAATCCTCTAAGGGTTTGAGTCTGTCAATTTGTTTGTTGACTTCGTTCCTGTCCAAAACAGAATATCCGTCTGAATTTATCACTGCGACTTCAACTGCTTCTCTATTCAACTCTTGGTCGTTGGCATCACGTAGAGCTTCTAGGCCTAACTTTAATGCTGCATTCAATGTCATGTTTGGCTTCCAATTCTTTTCGAAAAACTCGACTACTGTGTTCCTTCCACTTCCGATTGCTCCAGCGTGATATGACTGGTATGCTCCTGACGGGTCTGTCTCATAAAGGTGAATCCCATTGTCATCTACCCCGCCAATAAGCAACGCTGTTCCAAATGGTCGGGAACCTCCGTACTGGGTAAAGGACTGTTTGAAATCACAAATCTTCTTTGTCATTGTGTCTAGAGGAATTTTATCGGAATATGTAATCCTGTTCACTTGTGCTTCTACTCTCGCTCTAGCAACTAATTGCCTAGCGTCTGCCACTAAACCGCTCGTTGCGATGCCGATATGTCCATCAATCTTGAACAATTTTTCAATCGATTCCGGAATGATTAATCTGCTTGCAATTCGCTTGTCACAGACTAATACAATCCCCTCTTTGAATTTCAGACCTGCCGTTGTGGTCCCTCTTTTCACGCTCTCTCTTGCGTATTCAACCTGAAACAATCTTCCATCAGGGCTGAACGTAGTAATTCCGTGGTCGTAACCTCTTCCGCTTGGCTGCATATTGCTCCCTCAGACCCGCTCTCCGGGTGGGGTCTTATCAACCTTGGCGGTATCCGAGGGGTGTGAAAGTAGCAGTTTTATCCAGTGGTGGCAAGGATAGTAGCGCTGCAATATGGTGGGCGCAGTGCAAGGGTTGGGATATAGAATATCTCGTTACGGTAATAGTTACAGGCGGTGATTCAATGATGTTCCAGGTACCTGGTACTCACATTGTCGAAAGACAGGCTGAATTGTCAGACATTGCTTGGGTTAGAGTTGATACAACAGGGGAAGAACATTCAGAAATTTCCGACTTAGAAAAAGAATTGTCAAAAATCAAAATTGACGGTATTGTATCGGGCGCACTTAGATCGGACTATCAAAAGAATCGCCTAGAAAGAATGTGCGAGAGATTGGGAATAAAATCGTTCACTCCTCTATGGCATCAATCTGCAAAATCGCATCTTTATGGACTCATCGAAAATGGATTTCGTGTGATGATTAGCGGAGTATCCTGTGAAGGTATGAGTGAAAAGTGGCTGGGCCATACTTTTACTCAAGAATCTTATTTTGAATTATTAGAATTATCGAAAAAATATAGATTCAACATTGATGGAGAAGGTGGAGAGTATGAAACATTGGTTACCTCTGGACCACACATGAAAGGAGAAGTTAAAGTCGTATACGATACCCACTGGGACGGAGTTAGAGGTCACTTGGTTCTTAGATAAATAATCCGATATCCAACGCGCAATGTTCATGTCCTAATTCATTGACCGTCGCAACATGGCATTTTGCCCGTTAGATTACAGGTACGGTTCCCAAGACTTCAAACACATTTGGTCAGAGCTTGGTAGACATGAGAGACAATTGGAGGTTGAAAGGGCTTTAATTTGGGCGCACATGCAAATGGGTAAAGTCTCAGAAACCGATTATAAGATTGTGGAATCTATTTCAAATCCCAAATCTGTTACAAAGGAGAGAGTAAGCGAAATTGAGGCTGAAACAAGACATGACATTATGGCATTAACAAAGGCAATGGCAGAAGCCGCTGGGGAAGCAGGTTGGTGTATACACCTTGGTGCAACCTCGAATGACATTGTTGACACTGCTGTAGGCCTACAACTCAGAGACTCAATTATTCTACTGCGAAGCCAATTGGTAAATTTAATTTCGACTACGGCAAATCTTGCAGAAAGAGAAAGGGACACTGTTATGCTAGGAAGGACACACGGTCAGGCTGCAGTTCCGATTACATTCGGACTAAAAGTAGCGGTGTGGTTAGACGAAATGCGCAGACAATTGATTCGTTTAGATGAGGCTACACCACGAATTGCAGTTGGCAAATTTCTAGGTGCGGTAGGAACAGGGGCAGCCCAGGGTGAAGGGGCAAGAGAATTGCAAAGTCTAATCTTATCACATCTTGGCTTAGAAACACCACTTGCCACAACCCAAGTCGTTGGTAGAGACCGGTACATTGAATATGTATCTTGGTTGGCAAATGTCGCCTGTACATGTGAAAAAATTCTTCAAGAAATACGTAATCTACAGCGTTCAGAAATATCAGAAGCCGGTGAAGGATTTGATGTCAAAAAGCAAGTTGGATCATCTACCATGGCTCACAAGAAAAATCCAATAAAATCCGAAAATGCGTCAGGGTTGGCTAGAATTGTTCGTTCATTCATCATACCAACCTATGAAAATGCATTATTGTGGCATGAAAGAGATTTGGCGAACTCCAGCAGTGAAAGGTTTACTCTGTCACATGCTTCTGCACTATGTGAAGATGTAATCACCAAAACAGAAAACGTGCTACAAAACCTCTGGGTGGATAAAGATAGAATGCTACAAAACATCTCTAACCAAAAGGGATTGGTTATGGCAGAGAAGGTAATGATAGAATTAGTTAATCACGGCATTGGAAGGGATGAGGCTCACGAAATACTCAGGTCTGCTTCTTTCGAAGCAATTCAAAACGGAGAGGAATTGATTGATGTCTGTTCAAGAACTCCTGCGATTTCGGCGTCTTTTACCGCTGAAGAATTGGAAGCAATGTTTGAACCTTCAAACCACATAGGGGTGTCCGGAGAAATAGTAGATGAAGCGGTCATTTTAGCTAGAAATGCGATCGCCTAATCCTCTTTTTTCATAGCATATCGCACTAATATCATGGCCAATAATCCCGATATTGTAAATGCTATTCCCACCATTTTTGACATGTCGTACCACAATAAAATGATACCAATAATTGAAACATATGCCATAAACTGACAAAGTGCACTAGCCGTATTCAATTTATTTTCCATCACTTCATTTAGATTAAACTGATTCTCTAGCAAAAATGTGTATATTAGGAAATATATGCCTTGAAATGGTATCGTGGCTGCAATTATAGTAAGAGCAAATTCTCTCATCTCATTCGGATTTTTATTTTGTTCAATTCCTTGAAACAATAACAAAGCGGTATTTGTCCCAAGTAGCGCCGCCATTATTGTCCATCGCTTGTCTTGGGATGATGTCCTACTTTCAACGTTCACTGAATCAGAGGACATAAATTTGCTAAGATGTAAAGGACTTTTATCTTACTACTACCAAACAGCAAAAAAAGCGATTTTTGAAATTTTAGAAATATCTCAGAGCCAGTATAACTCCTCCAGTAATTGAAGCTACAATCATTAAAAGAATAATCATGGCATGTGGGCCATATTCATTTTTGTCATCAAGAGCAGTACCAAACAGTCCATCTCTAGACAATGCCGTTGATAGACTACCGGCTTCTTTGAACTCTGGTAAAGGTCTTCTAGGTATTCTTTCACCCTTTTTGATCTCTCCGGCCATGATACTTCCAATGGCAATACGCTCATATGGATTATCATTGAAAAATATAACAAAGCATATTTTACATCACTTCTAGGATAGGTCATGAAAGAACCAACTGTGTCTGATATGTCAATAACCGATGAGCACATTGTTGTTGAAGCAAAAACGAAAGTTGGTGATATTTGTCAGAAGTTATCCAACAATCCAACTAACGCTGTACTCATCATGGGAAAGGGTGAGATAACAGGGGTATTAACTGCAAAAGATATTTTCCAACATTTGGCATTGGGTAAGAATGTTGGCAAAATGAAAGTTGAAAAAATAATGCGAAAGAACATAATGACTTTCAACAAGGATGAAAAACTATCAGTAGCGCTGGATGTAATGAGCAAGGAGCGACCAGACGCCATGGTTGTGGTAGATTCAGATCAATCGTTTATAGGATATTTTTCGGCTGAAGACTACAGAGATGCAACTCGTAGATTAGAGGCCCATCAATTAATGGCTGCAAGGTTGAAAAGGTCCAAGAAGGCTATCAACGAAGAAGCATCTAAAGAAACACAAACAGACCTTTTGGATTTATTATTAGGAGGCAATGATTTCGATGATGAAGAATCCGCCGACCCTCCATCAATGATAACACTTGAATGAGGAATTGATTTGAGTTTATTCAAATTTGAATTAGATGGGAAATCTATCCACCTAGCAGTTCAAGAATCATGTGGTGGAAGTACAATTGGATTGCAAATGGCGCGTCAATCTATAGAAAATGGTGGTAGGGTTCTTTGGGCTGCCCCAGAACTTCCTGATGGGGTTAGGTTTTCTCAAATTTTTGACGGCATTGACCCGGTATCCTCATCAAAATTTCACGCAATGAATTTGGTTGGTAACTTTGACCAAGCATTACAGGCATTAGTATCGGCGGCTGAAATGCTTCCAAACGTCGACTTGGTTGTTCTTGATGATTACTGTCCCAAATCTGGAAAGATTCCAAATGATATTATCAAAGGAGTAAACAAATTGATTGAGGTCAGCAATTGGACAACATTACTAATTTCGAAAGGAGGAGTTTCTATGGGTGAAGCCCCACTAAATGCTAGAGGGTCAAATGAAATCAATGCATCTACAGTTTGGCTACTAACTAGGCCACAAACTGATAATCGAAGAACGTTACAAATGGATGATAATACAATAGAATTGGTACTTACAGAAGATGGTTACAAATTGTAATCATTCATCTTCATCCAATAATTTGGCCATTTCATCCAGTGCATCATCGTCTGGTTCGTCAAATTGCTCTGGGTTTTTAGCGGCTCCCTCTAGTATGTCGTCTCCGGCAATTGCAGGAGCTGCATCTTCTCTTGCTTTTGCAAGATTCGCTCTTCCTTTGTTTGTCATATACCAAATCATACCAAGTAGAGTTATTCCAAGGATGATATAAGTAACTAATGTGGCAGTCTCCATGACCTTCCCATGTTGAATATGATATCAATATTTAGGCTTAAATGATAAATCTTCAGCCAAATGTCTTCTCTTATCATATGGTGGTTGAATCCAATTTGGAAATGGACAATTCCTGTGTGTATATTCCCATTTAATGTCGGATTTTGATTTACAGTTTGGACATTTAACTCCCTGATTAGCACCCATAGATTTCATCCTTGTCCCACATTTACACAATGGGCGGAGCCTATTTTTTGATTCTAAAACTTTCATTGCTTCGAGATGTAAATTTCCTTCGAATTCCATCCCGAGACACAAAACTTCATCGCCAATGTTTAACCATTGACAAGCAAGATTCAAGTTTCCAGAATCTGAAAAACAAATCACGTAGTCATTAATGGAAACATGACCACCTTTCGTAATTTTTTTACCCTCTACCGTCAGCTGGATTTCTCCGGTCAAGTGGTCGCCAGTGGCTTGATTCGTAATGAATATTCTTTTTCCCGTAATGTTACTGCAATCTTGAGATAAAATATGGCCGGCTTGTTCCGCGGATTCATAATTCATGCTTCTTACTCCAAACAGAACAGGTGAATTTCCACGTGGAGAAATCAATCCTCGATTAGTTCGTGGGTCTCGACATAAAAAAGTCCCATCTAGTTGCTCAATCTGACTTATCAAATTATCAGCAACATATCTCTCTTCATCGGTCCATGCAATCACTTCGTAGGTTTTTTTCCAAGCGGGCCAAGCACATGAAGCCAATGCGCCAATCTTCCCGTTTCCCCCCCATTGTGTACCCAAATCAGTATGTCCAATTTCTCCTCTTACAGCATTCCAATAAATTGATTCATCAGGTTGTTCATCTAACAGAACCATTCCAGGGTCTGCAGGGTACTGCTTTCTCTCTGAATGTTCTGAATAACCAACCTCACCTTTGAGCGGTAAGATGTTTTCCTTCCAGTAATCATCCAACCACTTTATTATTGATTTATCACAGTATAATTCAACAGATAAGGCTGCATTACCTCGTGTTCTCCGATCAGCAAATGGCCAAAGTCTAGTCAACCTAGGTTGTCCATGTTCACACGGAATATTCTCCAATAATTGGTGAAATACTAAGGTAGTGCATCCACCTAGTAAAGAATCCGTATCATCTAATCCAAGCCACATAATTCACACCGGAGAAAAATCATCTCCTAATTCCCCGTTTTCAATTCTATCAATTATACTAGGCAATCCTAAATTCTCATTCACTTGGAATAATCTTGCTCCCATTGCCCAACCAGCACCCATGTCTGAATCTCTGTCTCCTACCATTAAATCTAATTCATGAATCGGTTTGGGCTTTTCTCCAAACCAGTTTATCGACTCAATATACTCATTGCGGAGTAGTTCCGATGCTTTTTGTAGCATTCCTGGCTGAGGTTTCCTACATTTACATCTGTCACGATTGCGATGGGGGCATGTTAAGACCAGGTCAATTCCGCCTATTTCATCCATCAATTTTTTATGAATTGTAGTCAATCGATTTTGGTCCCAAAGACCACGCATGATTGCGGATTGATTAGTAACTATAACAATTTTAAAACCTAAGTTTCGTAATCTGCGTATCGAATCTTTCACTTCATCAATAATTACTAATTCCTCTGGGGAATTGATGTAATTAGGACTGCCGTAATTCAGGACTCCATCCCTGTCAAGGTAAGCTATTGCCCCATTCCAATTTTGTAAAGGCACATCGTAATTTTCTACAATCGGCCCTCGCATATTGTTTGCGAAATTATTCGTAGATATTTCAGTTAAGGCAAACGGCTTTGACTATGCTACCTTTACCATGCCTGATGGCGGCGGATTTGTTGGTCGATAGGTCAATTGCTACTCCTATGGGTGTTCTTGGGATGGTAATTCTATTTATCACCTGGAAATCTAAAACCAAAAAACTTGAGCCATTGGCTCCCCTAGGTTGGGTACTCACCGGATTTTATTTTTTCAACGATGCATGGTTTTATGCTAGCCATGATGACTTAGTACTAACTGTAATGTCCGGCCTCACATTACCTGGAGCCATTGGGATTTCGATTTGGGAAAAAACTGTGTCAAATGAATCCGATGCCAAGGCTTTGCGATGGTTCCGTGGAGCAGTAGCTGCTGCGGGTCTACCCTACATACTCATAGCGCATGTGCCAATATTGAACGTTCTTGCGATTTGGTTCGTTGCCTGGCAGTCAGCAGCATTTCTTTCATTTGCCGGAGGGGCAAAAGTCACGCTTGGGGAAACATATGCAAATCCAGTAAACGGTGATAAAGTTCTTTGGGAATCTTGGGAGGGTAATAGGTGGTTCCTAACCGAAGAAATGTCTGAATATTCTTTTCACACAGAACTGTTGGTAAACGGTGAACCAATTTACATTAATTTTGTATTAGCATGTACCGCAATTCAATCAATAATCATATTTGTTGGAGCAATATCTGTCTTAGAAGTTGACTGGAAGAAAAGAGTACGTGCACTTTTCATTTCTCTAAGTTTAATACATATTCTAAATTTATTTAGAAATGCAGGTCTTATTTGGCTACAAATGGAATATCCGAACTGGGAATGGATGGCAATGTCAGTGTTTGAATTTGGCCATTCTTATGCATCTAGATTTGTCTCATTATTTGCAATGTTCTTACTTGCTTTGGTTTTATTTGAGATGCTTCCTCAAATGCATCGTCATGTTTTGCGTTTGCTAAAACCGCTTGGTTTTGAGCCTAAACTACGAAGTTGATCAAGAAGTTCGTTGCTTTTTACCACCAATTCTCAATTCGGTTTTTAATGGCATTTGATGCTCCCATGCAAATTCTTTAACGATTCTCCAACCCTTTTCAGAACCTTCGTAATCTGTAACGTCAATTGTCTTGTCTCTCGTATTTGCTTTGAATGCTGCAACAGGTTCTGCGTTTTGGAAAACGAGGTAAGCGCTACCAAATCCAAATCTTTGTTTCAGTACATCAGCAAAGTACGGTGCAATAGGGTCGGAAGGGGGAAGAACGAAATCTCTGATTGGGGGAACGTCTCTTGCTTCCTCAAGTAATTCTTTTCGTCCCCAGCAAACTTCCATCAAATCTTTGATCAGGAATCCTTTGATTAGTGTTTCATCTTCCTCAAATTCTGTTAATATCGCTTTCAATTCTTCAGGTTTGAAAGGTGTTCCAGCAAGTCTGATAAATTGTTTTAATGTGATTACAGGATAATCTGAAACCAACCGTCGAAGATATTCTTTGCGTAAAATCACAGGGTCAAGCCCCTGTCTTGGTGCAACAGAACGGAATCCACCTCGATAATCTTGAACCATGTGACCGCTCCTAAGTAATGGTTGAATCAGTTTTCGGAATTCAGCTCTTTTCATTGCATGCCTCTCCATGAAAAGGTTAGGGTCACTATTTGTTTCAAAGAATTCAAGAATGTCAATTAGGTCCTCATCGGGTTCCATGCCACGAATTGCCAGAAGAGTTGAGAAGTGGTCATATGATGCCCAAACTTGATGACCTCGCAGATTAATTCCCTGATGCAATTGATGAGCGCTTGCCATATTTTTCAAACTTACACGGTATAGTTCAGACCGCCCCCTCAGTCCGAAATCATCTCTAACTTCTTGAACACTGCCCAAAGCTTGGTTTTCATTTTCTAATCGGGAGTTTTGGTGTAAGTGGTGTCGATGGAAAAGTGCTCTTTCTGCGATTTCTTTCGGTTGAGGGTCAACGATTCCTCCCCTAATCATTCGTTCTCCGGCTAATTTGAATCCAATAGATTCTAGTGCTTTCCTAGAATCATCCTCTAATTCACTGACTGGTACTCCATTGAATTGAGATAAAACTGCTACATCAACTAACTGATCTGAATGATTGTCCAATAATTTTTCGAAGGCAATACAAAATTCATCCAGATATGCATAAGGTATGTGCATATCCTTGATTTCTAGATAATCATTCACTTTGAACATGAGAACTTTTCCAACTGGGTCCACACCCTTGAAGACTGGTAAATACCACCCTCTGTCCAAAATCGACCTAACTTCCCAAATAAATCTTGAAACATAAGGGTCCGATTGGGTCAAAATTCTGAGTGAACGCTCTTCTTTAGAAGGATGTGATAAAAATTCCACTTCATCGGGAGCGACATAGAATGCTTCTGGTTCAGGGACCAACGCCATTACTTTTGCAATTCTACCACTATTTTCCAAATTACGCAGTGCCAATGCAAGTTCTTCAACACTTCTTGAAACATAATACCTTAGGGTGAATGCCTTTACTGGACCGATTCTTTTGATAACTTCTGCTAGTGAATCTTCGAAAGACATTGGTTCGTACACGTCAACAACTCTGTGGAATAGAGATAGCCTACGTCTCCTTCCAACGACATCTTCAAATTGTTTGACGAGACATAATTGTCTTTCTAAATTATTTACTGCATTTTTGAGGTCTCTTTGCAATGATTTGTGTTCGTCACCTTTGGGGAAATCAATTAGCATTTCTTGCCGTGTTAAATTCTCACCCTTTGGAATTTTCTCGAGAACAAGTTTCTCCATTTCACCAAGCCACGGTTCAGGTTTCAAACCCAGTAACATCGGCAGATTCTCCTTAGTTGTATACCCTATTCTGTTGTGTAGAAGCCTGCCCATAATTACATCCGTATCTAGTTGGAGGTCTTTCCAATCTGCATATCTGAAATCTTTAACTCTGTACAACATTTCTTGTTGTTTTTGGAATAGAATATGATTGTTAAATGCTGTAAAGCCATCAGTATGCTGATTGAAAGATTTCTGCATCACAAGATTTTGAATCCAACGGTATTCCAATACTTCATCTTCCCCACCTGTAATCCTATGCTCATCTACTTTCAGAATATATTCCGCATCGTCTGTCTGCTTGTAAAATCCTACAGAAAGAACATTGCGCATTTCAAGTTCATGCAGAATCGAATCGATTTGTCCTTGAGGAAATGGCAATCTTTCTATGATATATTCACCAGTTCTTGGACCTTCACTCCCGAGCATTTCGATAATTTTGACGCGCAATGCTTCGTGAGGGTCAGAGATACTTACTTTTTCCCATTTTGTTGGATTTAGACCATCATATTCTACTGAAATTTCAAACATCAAGTCTTTTGTATAAAAATCTCTAATATCGGTAACATCTTTTCCACCAGCCTTTGCAATGCATCCAAGAGTTCCATGGATTTCAGCCATATAATCTGCAAACCACTTGTCATCGAGTTCCTTTGAGCCTGTGGACCTTATTTTTCTGATTTTATCTTCCGAAGCTAGTTGCTTGACCCAATTTTCAATTGTTGAATGTTCAATTCCTTTGAGTTTTTCTTCGTAGAGAGGGTTTTCCCAATTTCGATCCAAACCTCCTCCTTTTTTCATCAAATCCAATAATTCATTGGCGTTTGTTGGTTTTGGTACTTTGCTTGAGTAGTATTCCTGTAATTGATCATCGGTTAATTCTGTAGCTAAACTTCTATTTCCTAGGAGTCTTCGCAGGATTTCGGGGTCAATGTCTTTAACCAGGAAAGCTCTTGTCTTCATCGACAATAAATCCTCGAATGAACTCATGTACAAACTCATACCAAGTTTAGATGGTATTGCGACCTTTGAGTGTACTATTCTGGTTTCAGAATTCATGCTTGATTCCAAGAAAGACGAAAGTGATTTAATGTCAATATCGGCAAACATAATTTCATTTTTTGCTTCCTTAATTAGCAAAGAATCCTCAATTGAGCGATGTCTCTGTAATAATGAATCTGCCCGTTGCTGGAATTGTTGAGGGCTTACTTCCTCCGCTCCGATACGCTTTGGAATAATTAGAGACCTTCCTGCAACTTCTCTAAATCTCTTAGCAAAAATTTGTGTATTGATAATATACCTCTCAATTACCTCAATATGATCATTATTTCTGAAAGTGTTCAACATTTCCGCAGGGTCTATAGCTTGACTTGTCTTGAATAATAACCCATTCTCGTCAAATGATAATTCCAAAACAGCGATTCCTGATTGTTCAGCCAATCCAGCCATAAAGTATCCAAAGGCTGTATTGAATCCTCTTCCTCGACAGGAAGTAATCATGTATGTTGGCATCCCTCCACTGACGACCTCTTCAATGATCAATCGATTAGGATCTGGAATTTGGAATGAGTCCAAGGTGTGCTCTTCTAGATGTCTTGCTATTGTATTTGCGACTCCTTCTCCCAATCCGTATACATCTCTAAGAATTACACGAGGGTCGAATTGTTTCCTCAATGCGTTGACTGTATGACCAATGAGGTCTAATAGAGCCCTAGATAATTCCCTCGAACGACTTCTTGCTTCTCCACTCCAAGAAGGTACAGTAGGTCTATATCCTGTTACAGATGTTACATTTACTCTAGTTCCCTGAATATTGGTAACTCGATATGTCGAACCACCAAGCAGGATAACATCCCCATTTCTTAAATTAGCAACGAATGACGAAGATAACTGACCAAGAATACTTCCCTCAGCATTGAAAACAAGGTATGAATTATCAGGGGCTATAGTTCCAATGTTTGTATAATAAATCATCCTAGAATAACCTCTCTTTCCATAGAGATTTTCTTCCCAGTCTATCCAGACTCTTCTTTCATCATCTAACATATCGAGTACTTCAATAAATTCGTCATATTCTAAATTTCTGTATGACCATGTACTTTTTACGATTTCAAAGGCCTCATCAATATCCCTATCGTTAATAATAACAAGTCCGATTAAGTATTGAGCTAAGACATCAAGACAATTTTCCGGGAAATCTAAGCGGTCCATGTCGCCAGTCTGTATGGCTGCCTGTAATGCTGCTAATTCCATTAAATCGTCCACGCTTGATGGAAGAAATCTCGCTCTTGGAATTCCACCTACATGATGGCCAGCCCTTCCTATTCGTTGCAGAGCAGTCGCAATATCTCCTGGTGAACCAACTTGTACTACCATATCTACTGAACCTATGTCTATACCCATTTCCAATGATGATGAGGTTACTACAGCTCGCAGGTGTCCGAGTTTCAATTTTCTCTCTACATCCAAACGGATTCTTTTATCCATTGACCCATGGTGTCCAGCAATCAAATCATCCAGGTATGGTCTGAGTTTTTGCACCAAAGTTTCAGTCATTTTTCTGGTGTTAGCAAATACGAGTGTCGTATTGTGAGCGCTAATCAAGTCAGCTATCATTTCCACATTCATTTCAAGAACTTTCATTACCGATAATTCACTAAATTTTGGGGAACAAAGTAAAATGTCTAAATCTAATTCTCTAGCACCGCTTATCTTTGCAATCTTAACAGGCTGTGCTCCATCTCGTGATTCTCGATCATCGCTTGCAACGAGGTATTCAGCAACGGTTTCAAGTGGCTCCATTGTCGCTGAAATACCAATTCTTTGAACAGGATTATCCAAAATAGTATCTAACAATGATATTGTAAGTGCTAGATGTACTCCTCTTTTTGTTGGAACTAAAGAGTGCATTTCGTCAATAATTATCCACTTTACTTGCGAAACAATAGGCTGGAATTTAGGGGAAGATATAGCGATAGCCATGCTTTCAGGAGTAGTAATCAGAATATGAGGGGGCTTTCTTAACATTTTTTGGCGCTCTGATTGTGGTGTGTCTCCAGTTCGCAAACCAACTCGAATTTTTCCTTGAGCTCTGTCAGGAAGATATTTTTCCTCAATTTCACTAAGTGGACCGATCAAGTTTTTCTGTATGTCATTTGCAAGAGCCTTGATTGGTGAAATATACAAACAGTATACCTTGTCGTCTAATTTTCCTTCCATAGCCTTCCTTACAAGGTCGTCTATTACCGTTAGAAAAGCAGTTAGGGTTTTACCAGAACCTGTTGGCGAGCAGAGTAGTAAATGGTCACCCTCCATTATGGAGGGTATCGCAAGTTTTTGGGGTGCGGTGAAGTCAGGGAATTTATCCCTAAACCAATTGCGAACAGGCTGACTTAATTTCTCAAAAAGTTTTTCAGATTCTAATGGTGAATCTAAGTATGAGATTTCTGCCATAATAATTCTCTCGCTCTGATGGTCCCTCAGCGTATGTGATGAGTAGATGAATGTTTGGTTTATATAAGAACGAGTTTTCACCTTAAAAGTAGCATTGAGTGTTTATTCAGAAAATTATCAGATTAACTAATTTAGTTCTTAGATATCGAAAGAGACGATGGAGTTTACCTCAGACCGCTTGGCCAGGTTAACAGGTATGCTAAAACGTCGTGGAATTATCCTTCCCGCCTATGAAATTCATGGTGGAATTGCTGGCCTGTATGATTTTGGTCCAGTTGGGGGCAGACTCCGAAATAAAGTAATTCAATCTTGGTTAGAACATTGGCAATCATTGGGTAATATTGTTGAAATCTCATGCCCAACTGTAACTCCATTTTCAGTTTTAGAAGCAAGTGGTCACGTTGGAGAATTCAGTGATTATCTGACCGAATGCCTAGAATGTCATGAAGCGAGTCGTGCGGACCACTTAATCGAAGAATTTCATCCAAATGCAGACGCATTGTCCAAGAGTGAGCTTGAGCAATTATTCGAGAAGCACAAACCTGTGTGTCCAAATTGTAATTCTTTAGAATTTGGTGAATTAAAATCACAAAATCTAATGTTTAACACAAAAATCGGAGTTGGTTCATCAGCTAGAGATGGCTTCCTTAGACCAGAAACTGCACAAGGAATGTTTACATCCTTTCTCCCACTTTATAGACACTTTAGAGAGAGGCTACCGTTTGGTGCCGTCCAAATAGGCAAAGGGTACAGAAATGAAATAAGTCCAAGACAAGGTATGATTCGTTTAAGAGAATTTAACATGGCTGAGTTGGAATATTTTATCGACCCAGAAGCGGAAGTAGATCATGATTTTTCATCATTAGATCGTGAGGTACAGTTAGTTCCAGATGATGAAAAGGAAATAATTATGAGTTTTTCTGAAGCGACGCACCAAAACATAATTCGAGACCAAACAGTTGGTTTTTTTATGGCAATGACTTATGATTTCTTAATTAAAATTGGTATCAAATCCGAACATATTAGGTTTAGGCAGCACTTGTCTACCGAGATGGCTCACTATGCCCAAGACTGTTGGGATGCTGAGATAAATGGCTCATATGGCTGGATTGAGTGTGTAGGTGTAGCCCATCGCGGTTGTTACGACTTAGAAGCTCATGAAACCGCTACTGGTCAACGCCTTAGGGCATGGAGATTATTCGACGAACCTAAAATGGTAGAAAAAAACGGTTGGGCGATTAATGGTGCTACAGCAGGACCTGCATTCCGTCAACTCGCAGGTAAAGTGAAGGAAATAATTGAACAACTTCCTGCCGAAACAACATTCCCTGTTGTTCGTGAAATCGATGGGCAGGATGTTTCTATAGGGGAAGAACATGTCAAAAGGGTAAAGGCAACTGAAACTGTATCTGGTGAATGGTACATACCCCATGTTGTTGAGCCAGCATTTGGAATTGATAGAATAATCTGGCATTTGATCGACCATTCATATAATGAGTTAGACAAGGATGGTGAAGTTTACAATAGGTTGGAGTTTGAACAAATAGTGTCGCCTATTGATGTTGCAGTTTTACCTCTTTTCGAGAAAGATGGAATGGAGGATTTAGCAATGGAAATACACCGTAGGTTGTGTGCAAAAAACGGGATATTTTCGGTATATGATGGTAGTGGTTCTATAGGTCGGCGCTACGCAAGAGCCGATGAAATCGGTGTCCCATTTTGCATTACTGTAGACCATGATTCATTATCTGACAAATCTGTTACGATAAGGGAGAGAGATTCAACAAATCAGAAACGAATTCCAATCGATGATTTGCCTTTTTTCTAAAACCAACATTCAAGTGATACCTGCCGTAACAGGGTGATATGACGGTCAGTGATTGGACTGAAAGGCATCGTCCTAAGAGTGAGCGTCAGTTAGAGGGTAATGAAAGGCAAAGAAAAATTATTCGAGGTTGGTTGAACGATTGGGCAGAAGGCTCGCCCAAGAAACCAGGCTTACTTCTCATTGGTCCACCCGGTGTAGGTAAAACAACCATAGCAAGAGCAATTGCGAATGATATGAATTGGCAGGTAATCGAATTAAATGCTAGTGATGCAAGAAATGCGGGTGCAATAAGAAAGGCAGCTACCCATGCATCAACTCATGGTTCATTGTTTAATTTTAACAAATCAGCTCCAAATCGAACACTAATTTTACTTGATGAGGTTGACCATTTATCGGGTGGACTAAAGGAAATATCTGATAACAGAATTTCAAACATTATCAGTGGTGACAGCAAGCCTTCTGATGACCTAAAAGGGGATAGTGGAGGAAAAGCAGAGCTTCTGAAATTATTATCAAATACTAAACAGCCAGTTATCCTTGCTTGCAATGATGAGATGGGATTGTGGGGAAGAAGCTCATCCTCATGGAGAAACACCAGAGATCGATTTTCACCATTCTTAAACATCATCAAATTTGAAAGAGCTTCTGATGAAGCATTAAGGAGAATCGCACTTCGCGTCCTTAAGGAAGAAGGATATACTGCGGACCCGGGTGCTATCAATGATTTGATTAGAAACAATCCAGGTGATTTACGCGCCCTTGTTAGAGACTTGCAAGTAATGTCGAATTTAATAGAAGATAACTTGACATCTGAAGTCGTTTTTGATAATATTGAAACGGGATTGCGTGACACATCTGTTGAGATTTTCCCAGGCTTAGATCTTTTGTACCGTACAAGATTTGCAGATAAAGCAGTCGAAATTTCAAGGAAATTAGATAAAAGCCCTGATGATATGACTGCTTGGATTTCATGGAATAATGGAGTAGTTTTCACCGATAAGAATGCAATTAGGAGGGGCTCAATATCTCTTGCAAAGTCTGATAATATGATAAATGCAAGATTTAGAAATACCGCACATAGGTCGTATTATTGGAGCTCAAATCTATCGTCATTAGCAGCGAGCGTCACGACATCTAACCCAATCGAAGGTAGAATATTTTGTTCTTACCCTGGTTTTCTTAGACAACGGTCCGCATGGGTTAGAAATTCAGTGGTAGAAAGGTTATCAGAAACTTGTGGATGTTCCAAAAAAGCAGTTAGAGAAGAGTTATTGCCATCATTAATAGCGGTTCAACTACAAGACCCCAATGACTTTGAAATTTCATTGTCACTCGGGCTTTCACCAGAAGAACACGTAGCATTATGTGGTCTGAAAGTGTCTCATCGTTCAACTAAAGAAATCATGGAAGTTTATTCCCAAAAACAATCTGAATATAATGAAAATGTAGACTCTTTCATTGAGGAAGCAGACTCTTTCGAGGATGTGCCTGACACTGGCGAGCCAAATGAAGATGAATCAGAAAATTCAGGGCAAATGAAACTTTTCTAATCGGTCTCTTTTTCTTCTAACTTTTCTTCCATCTTTTCGAATAATTCACGAATTAATTTAACAGAAGCTCTGTCTGGTGCTTCCCTTTCTTCTCTTGCCCAGGTTCTCGGATGTAATAGTAGTAATGCTGTCAGCAATTCTAATCTTCCAAACCACATAAGGATCGACACAAACAATAGCGACGGTGTTCCCATTGAAGCCCAGGTGTTACTTGGGCCATAGTCACCCAATGCAGGTCCTGTATTTCCAAGAGAAGAGGCAATTACTCCCATTATTGACTCAAAATCAGAATCGGGTAATGCAATAGTTAGGAAAATACATGATATTGCAAAAATAGCTGTCCATACGAATAACATTCCAACTATTAGACTCAGTTTGTCCCTTTCAATGACCTCACCATTCATTCTAATTCGCATGATGCGTTTTGGCTGCACAATCCTGCCAATTTCTCTCCACGCCATCTTGAAAGCAAGGGATACTCTCAATACTTTCAATCCGCCAGCAGTTGAGCCAGCACAACCACCAATAATCATCAAAAAGAATAGAACCACATGGGTTGTAACTGGCCACAACATGTAGTCTGTTGTAGTGTAACCGGTTGAGGTACTTATGGCGACGACGGTGAAAATAGCGTGCATTATATTTCTGTCAAGTGCATTACCTTGGATGAATAGTGATAGTACTATGAATAATGTAGCAGTTGTCAAAATAACAAAGTAATATTTTCCCTCCTCGTCACCTAAAACTTTCCCCCACTGTTTTTCCCATGCAAACCATATCAGGGTGAAATTAAGCCCTGCTAAAATCATGAAAATAAGAATTATTGAATCTATCAATATGCTGTCGTAATACATTATTGAAGCATCGTGAGTAGAAAATCCACCTGAAGGAAGTGTTGTTAATCCGTGGTTCACGGAATCAAATATACTCATTCCTCCAACACCCCACAGAAGTAGAATCTCTGCTATGGTCAAAACGATGTATATGGTCCACAATGCTATTGCTGTTTGTTGCAATTTTGGCCTAAGCCTAGATAGAGAGGGGCCAGTTAATTCAGCTCTTGCGAGTGCCATTCCACCGCCAAGGACTCTAGAGAGTAGCATCAGTCCCAACATGATTATTCCCATTCCACCCAGCCACTGTGTTATAGAACGCCATAACAGGATACCTTTGGGTTGTGCGTTGATGCAATCAGGTGTCGTACCTGGGATGCAATTTGGGCTCATCGAATGCTGAATGACAGTAGCGCCAGTTGTAGTAAAACCCGACATTGCTTCGAACCATGAATTGACATAGCCTCTCCCTATATCCGCAAGTGTAGACCCGTCGGTGAAGGGGCCGTGAAAAACTCCGCCTAACCAAAATGGAAGTGAACCGACGAATACGGCTACTGGGTAAGCAAGGGCTACTGCTGCAAAGGCTTCTCTATCTCGTAATCTATCTGATGTGTCAGACCTGACTCCAAATGAAAGCAATCCTATTCCAATTACTCCTGAAAGTAATGTGGGTATGAAAAATGCCACCAACGCAGTACCAATTCCATCTAACCACCACGTGATGAAGAAACTGAACAAAAGTGGCACAATAAGTGCAACCATAGTCCAGCCTACTATCAGAGATAGCACATCTCTACGCATCTTGTTATCACACCTTGAATTTTCTTTCGAGATCGTATACTCGGTCAGGAGGTAAGAAAATAGTCAATTTATCACCTTCCAACAAATTTTTGCTCGAAGAAGGTCGCAATGTTTCCCATTCATCGTGAATGTTTTTCCTTTGTATAAATGCAACTTTGCACCACTCGGGAAGACCAGCATCTGCAATTGTTTTTCCTACAAATTTTACTCTATCTGTAACCGGTAAGCAAATTCCGACTACGTCTGGTACGCTTGAAAGGACTGCATAAGGCCCAGGTAATTCAGAATGAATTCTCGAAAGCATTGCGTCAATTGCTACGCGTCTGCGATCTACAGAGAATGTAATCCCCATCCTTCTTACGACGCTTACTAAATCAGCATCGTATAGAATCAAACCAGTTCGTTCTACTCCCATATCCATTGCCAGTAGAACTGCTGCGATTGAACCATGGTCATTATCCAAAGCAGATATTGCGATGTCCATCGAGGAAATTTCAATTTCGGATAACAATTCTTTATCTAAGTGGTCACCATGAATAATTTCGATTCCTGGCAAATCTCCTATGTCCGAACCGGCCATGTTGTTGGCAAGTTGAAGGTCTCTCTCCACGACTGTTACCGAGGCACCTGTTCTCTGCCAAGCCTTAGCCAGCCTAGTTCCAATTAAACTTGCACCGAATATTATGACCTTCGGTTTTTCAGGGAAGTCAACCGCTTCGTGCCCTAAAATGCGCAAAATCCTGTTGAATGACGCCTCACCCGCTGTAGCTACTGCTACCCTATCATTAGGTAGTAAAATATCATCTGCAGTTGGAACTTTTCCTTGATTACCATCTCTTTTGAGACCAACAATCAAAGGCAAACCACCCTCAACCTTTGCTCCACTCTCTCTGAGTGTCCTGTGCACTACGTTACTTGCTTCAGAACGAACGTCTAATTCTACGATATATGCATCGGCCTCGAAGGGAATAACCTCTGAAAGGGATGACGATCTCAGCCCCGACATCAACCTATCAATAGCATCATCAATAGGATGAACAACATGGTCTACTCCCGCCCATTGACCTAATTTACCAGATTTATGTTCTTCGACAAAATGAGGGTTTCTAAGTCGACAAATTGTGGTTAAGTTTCCTTTCCCATCTGTTTTCTCTGCATGAACATGCTTTGCTAATGCACATGAGAGCAGGTTTAGTTCATCAGAATCTGTGGAAGCGACATAAACTTCAGCGGAATCTATACCTGCTTCTATGAATTTATTTCTCTTGGTCACGTCCCCATAAATGACAAGAATATCCATACCTTGTGCATTTTTTACAACTCTTGCATTGTTATCGACTAATACTACTTCCTTGTCTTCGCTTCTTAGAGCTTTAGCCAATCCAGAGCCGACTCTCCCTCCTCCACCGATAATTATCCTCATGAAAGGACCTCCTGGAGCCATTTATTGTTCCAGGTATCTTTTGATGTAGAGTATTCTTCCGTGCTGAAGGACCTCATACGTTCGATTCCTGACATTGTTCCTCCAACATAATATTCACCAATTAGGCTTGAAGGTGTAGTTTCAATCCAATCAATGTATGCAGTTGGAGTATGCACTAACCATTTTCGATTTACTACGTCTACCGAACCTTCTACATAGCAGGTATCTAACACGACATCGTTTGCTTCACACCAGTCATCAGACATTGGAATCATTACGTAAGCCCACCCGTGCCCTTGCCAGGTGTCAAATTGCGGATCAGTTAAAGCACCAAATGCATACCAAGTAGGTACTCCCTTTACTCGCATGATACTCATGAAAGCATTAGATTGTTCATCACAATCTCCCATTCCAGCAATCAAGCACTGTTCGCCACTTCTGGCTTGGACCCCTGCACCAAAATCATATGGCAAGTTCGCATTCAACCAGTCAAATGTTGCTCTCCCGTAAGCGTATACATTTTCTTTGAGATTAGTTGGTAAACTTGCCTCAATATTTGCGGCAGTTTGAACTACTGTAGGTGCAGTCGATTGTTTACCAGAGATTGCAAAATTGGGATTACAATTAGGGTCGAATTGTTGACATTCGTTTCTATCATACCATTCAATGTACTGGCCGAATTGAGAATATCTCGTGCCTTGTCCTCTTTCTTGAATATCATCAAATGTTCCAGAGCGGGCCAGACTGACTCCCTCGGACTTACCATCAACCAATCCGCTAACCCTTGTTGTATGCCACCAAGAATGAGATTTTGATTTTAGGGTCACAGCTAAGTCGACTGTTTCATGTGAAAATTCAGGGATGTCCATTGAAATTCTAACACATTTACCGTGCCCACAATCATCTGAACCTTGTCCTATTCCCGGCCACCAAACAAGATTCCCTTGACTGGTTTCAACGGCGTTAGATTTACTCTTTGTACCTTGTTTGGGTATTGGAATTACCTCACCATCTATCCGTATTTCCATGTTTAAAATTGTCTGGATGGTGGACTTTTCGACTTCTGTACCATCTGTGTAAGCAAGCGAAATTTGGTCATTCTCATTACTTGTGTAATCTTGTGGTAAAGGAATGGATTCTTCCAAGTGGCCGACCCCGCTATCATTGTTCCAGAGGTCAATGGTTCTCAAAACAGTATATTCTGCTTCTACAGGAAATACTTGTGAAGGTGCAATCCCTTCCATGATGAATTCTTCAAGTTCAGCCCACTTTGCTAATACATACTCTCTTGCATCGGGCGTAAAAAATATGAAGGCAATCAATGCAATCAAGCCAAGTTGATTGAGTTTGCTTTTCTTTCTCTTTCTCCTTATTTTCGTTCCATCGGACATATGTTTACTAGGCGCCCTTCCTGGTTTTGCTTTTCTTGTCTTACCGCGTGAAAAATCACCACGAACTCTTTGTGTCATACCAGATGCACCAGATATTACTCTACCACAACTGTAACAGATAGTATCGCCGGGCAGTGTTTGCGCACGGCAGAATGGACACGCTCCCATTGTACTACACCCTGTGTAGAACCCAAATGAAGGTTCTGTATGTAAATGAAAGTTAATTTAGGTTTTAGTAAATTAATAAAATCGGGGTCTATTAAGTGTGTAAGTAAGTATTTACTCTTCTTCATTTAGCCTTTCTCTCGCAGCGTCTGCCCAAATCCTTCGTAGCCTTCTTCTTGCAGGTTTTGGAATCGCAGCCCATACCCAATCATGCGCTCGTTTTTCAGCCAATAAAATGAATGGTATGACAAATAACCAAATTATTGGATTGAATATTGCACTGTAAATTGATGCGATTGTCATTGTAGACCAAAAAAACGTGTGAATAACGGCTCTCCATCTCTGACCCAACAGCATTCGATAACCATGATTTGCAAAAATTAATGCATGGGATCTCGGAGATGCTATAGCGATTAATGCAACAGAACCTGCCAGAGTGATGCTAAACTCATTTATTTGCAGAATTCTGTAAATTGCAAACATCCCGAGCATTCCTCCAACTGAAAGGCCAAGAGCCCAGCCGGTGGTTGGTTGTGAACCGCCCATTCTGATTTTTTTCCTACGTAAAATTAAATGAACTGTTACGGCTAATAATAGACTGATAATAAAATTCAAAGATGGAAATCCACCACTTTCATATGCGGGAATTAGAAGAAATGAATCTCCCAAATTACCATAGAATCCACCAATCAAAATACCCCAGAACATCATACTCCACGCTGTTGGTAAGTCATAGAATCCTGAATATCTAGTCATCACACCGCGCCAGCCTAACCCCATTCCAATTAGTGCGACTATGGAAGAGACTTGGAATAACATCAAATCACTTGCCATGTACCTTCGAATATATTCACATTGAAGTTAATTTTGTAATACCAAATATTGAATATGGCTATCTTTAGGCCAAATCATGGCAAGACTCCTTCTCTTTGGAGGGAAAGGTGGCGTAGGTAAGACCACAACGTCCACTTCAACCGCAGTAGCTTTAGCAGATTCTGGATTGAAGGTCTTACTCGTCAGTAGTGACCCAGCTCATTCTACATCCGATAGTCTGGATTTTCAACTTGGAGCCACTCCTACGGAAGTTGAGGGAGTCCCTGGCTTGTGGGGTATGGAATTGGACCCTGAAGCAAGAATTGGTGAACACATACCCAAGCTAACAGAAAGCCTATCTCCATTTATGGGTGGAGAATCGTTAGATATGAATGCATCAGAAATGGTCCTTCCAGGTTTAGACGAAGCTATGGCGTTCGATGAATTATTGAAGCATCTTGAGAATCCAGATTGGGATGTTATTGTATTTGACACTGCTCCAACAGGACACACACTCCGATTTCTTGCTTTGCCAGAGATAATTGAAAATTGGGCTGATAAAATCATCAAAATTCACAGGGTTACAGGAGGAATTAGGTCTTTGATGTTTGGTGCTAAAGAGGGGGAAAAGATGCGAGAGGAACTCGAGAAATTCAGGAGGAGAGTACTTCATGTGCGACGCATCTTGTGCAACCCAGAGGTTACAAGATTCACATTGGTAACAATTCCTGAGAAAATGGGGGTAAATGAAACAGTTAGAGCACATGCATCCCTTGCAGAATTCAACCTTCCTGTAACTGGGTGTGTAGTTAATCGATTGACTCCTGAGATTGAAAATGAATTTATCCAAACACGACGGATGCATGAAAGGAAAAATATAGCAGACCTTCAATCATCAATACCAGATTTGCATATTCACGAAGTGGAATTAAAAGATTCAGACATCCATGGATTAAACTTGTTGCGAAGTATTGGAACTGAATTACATGGAACGATCAACATAGGGAGTGGACTTGGCCCGTTCAAAATAGGATTGGGGCTAGATGTGAATCGCGGGACTTGGAGAGATTCAGATGATGTTTATTTACATCTACCAGGAATAGATAGAGATGATTTGTCGCTTAGAAGTGAGGCAGGTACAGTATTTGTAGGAATAAATGAAAGAGAACACCCAGTTCCTTTCGATAGGCCAGCAAAAGCAAGCAAGGTTTCGGCCAAACTTGAAGAAGATGTCTTAAAATTAACATTCCCTAAAGGTGAAGAGTAATCCGTTGGGTTCAAACGAAATGGGTTGGTGGTTAATACAATGGCGCTTGAGTCCCTATCCCGTGGAATTTTCTCTGCAATTGGTTTGCTAAAAAACAAGCGCAAACTTAACGAAGATGAACTTAAAGAAATGCTAAAAACTCTTCGAAGGGCCCTACAAGAGGCTGATTTTAACGTCCGTCAGACAAAAGAAATAACCGAACGACTTGATATGAGGCTTCGTGAAGAAGAACCAAGGCCCGGTATTAACCTTCAAACCCACGCAATGAATATTCTGTACACCGAACTTGTAAGATTGCTAGGTCCTTCTAGGGAGGTCAGGCCCCACCAATCAACAATACTAATGGTTGGGTTGTATGGTAATGGAAAGACAACTACGACCGCTAAATTAGCTGAATGGTATCGCAAGAAACACGGTGTTAGAGTCGCAGTAATAGAAGCCGACGTTCATCGACCTGGTGCATATAATCAACTAACTCAATTATTGGAAGATTCAACTATTGAGGTATATGGTGAACCAGATAATCCTAATGCCGCAGATATCGTAAGAAATGGTCTCAAAAAACACGCAGCAGCTGATTTAGTAATAATAGACACCGCTGGAAGACATAAACTCGATGAGGAATTAGTTATAGAACTAGAAAATATTTCAGATATAGCAAACGCGAATGAACGCTTCTTAGTTATAGACGCGCAAGTAGGTCAATCGGCAGGTCCAGTGGCGGCTAACTTCCACAATTTAGCCGGTGTAACGGGGATAGTAGTAACCAAATTAGACGGTACCGCAAGAGGTGGTGGTGCCTTATCCGCTGTAGCGACTACTGGAGCTCCGATAATGTATATCGGAACTGGAGAAAAAGTATCAGACCTCGAGAAATTTGAGTCTGATAGATTCATTTCCAGACTTCTCGGAATGGGTGACATACGTGGCTTAATTGATTTAGCACCTGAAGACCTTGATGAAGAAGAAGCAATGAGAATTACTCAACGAATGCTATCCGGGCGATTCACATTAAATGATATGTACTCTCAAATGGAAATGATGTCTAAAGTCGGGACAATCGATAAGTTACTGTCTTTCCTTCCATCTGGTATGTTTGGTGGAATGGGAGCAATGGGGAAAAATCAGAAAGAAGCTATGCAAACTAACCTCGATCGCTATCAGGTTATCATGGATTCTATGACCACATATGAAAAAGATGAACCTGCTAAAATCAAAGCTGACAGAATCAAGAGAATAGCGAGAGGCTCGGGCGTAAAAGAAAAAGATGTCCGCGAACTAATTGGACAGTGGAACCGTTCTCGTAAAATGATGAAGGGAATGAGTGGAAATCGAAAAATGAACAAACAGATGAAACGTATGATGCGAGACAGTGATATGGATATCGATGGTCTTGGAATGTAATCAATATGTTTTGGCCAATAAGACTCTCCTTCTTGTTGGCTTACCAGACATAAAACACGGCAATTCTTCATCATAGGGTTCTGTTGCATCACCTAAGAATGAAAGACCAGTAGTTTTCTCAATTTGTTCTGCATGGGAATCGGTTCCATCGAACGCTAATTCGTATATTTTCCCATCATCGATAGAGTTCAAATCGGTTAGAGGTTGAACAACATCTTCGGTATGAAGTTTCGACCTTCTTCTTAATTCATCTGAAATTTCATCCAATACTCTTTTGCATTCAGTAACAATGTTGTCCAAAGAAAGTGGTTCCTTTCCTCCGGTTCTTTTCGCAGCAAATGCGGTGTTACTTTCTATGTCTCTTGGTCCTATATCCAATCTTAATGGGACACCCTTTATTTCCCAATCATAGTATTTCTGCCCTGCATGAATGTCTCTTGAGTCTACTTTGACTCTGATACCCGAATTTCTTAGAATTTCAGCAACCTCATCTGCTTTAGATACGGTGTCTACATCGGAATTCTTTCTAATCATAGGACAAATTACTACTTGGAAGGGGGCAATAGATGGAGGCATGATTAATCCGTCATCATCGCCGTGCATCCCTACGATTGCTCCAAGCAATCTCTCTGACATTCCATATGTTGTTTGGTGAACAAATTGTTGTTTAGCATCAATATCCTCATATTTAACATCGAAAGCTTTTGCCCATTGGTCCCGATAATGGTGACATGATGCAACCTGAAGAGTCCTTCCGTTCGGCATTATTGCGTCTATTGCAATGGTGTACCAAGCGCCAGGAAATGTATCCCAAATAGGCCTCTTAGCTTTAATTACTGGCAAACATAGTTCATGCATTAGATTATCAACAATTTCTAAGTCCTGTTGGATTTGTCTAGTAGCGCAATCTTCATCAGCGTGTGCTGTATGAGCTTCGAAGAAATGAATTTCTCTTACACGAATGAATGATCTCGTTTGTTTAGTCTCATACCTAAATGTGTTAACCATTTGGTATATTTTGAGTGGCAAATCTTTGTGAGATCTTATCCAAAGCGGGAACATAGTATACATTGCTGTTTCACTTGTTGGACGCAAGAACATTGGAATATCTAGGTCGTTTTCACCCGCATGTTTAACCCAATAAACTTCTTTTTTGAATCCTCCCTCATCGATTTCAACCCTCAATTCGTCTGGGTCAACACCTTCTTCTCTCGCCATTTTTAATTTTGCAACCAAAGCATTTTCCTTGTCAAGCAAATTTTCTGGTATCAGAAGTGGAAAATTAACTTCTTCATGGTCGGTTCTTTCCATTTCATTGTGAGTTAAGCGGTCAATCATTTTCATCGCTTTCCAGCCATAAGGTCTCCATACATCCATTCCTTTTATTGGATATCTCTTATCAACTAACTCTGCTGCTTCGACAATGAATGGATACCATGCATTGAAGTCTTCAAGTTTTGAGGGAATTCCGCGATTTGCTTTTTGCTTCGCCATAATATCAACTCATGACTACTTGCGAATAAATGCGATAATTATCAACAATATGCTGGCTCCTATTGCGATGTAATCAGGAATTCCAGCCTCTGGAAATGGCATAGACCAACCCATTTCGTTCGAGATATTGTGAATTCCTAACCAATTTATTCTTGTAGCTTCTGAGGTACATAGTTCTGAAGTGCATTGGGAATTAAGGAATCCGAATAATCCAAACAAATTACCAACTGCGATAAACAAGGAAATCAATCCGAATATTTTCAATTTTGAACCTCTATTGGAAGTTTCACCCAACTTTTTTACTGGTTCTAAGTCAGGAAGTGGAGCCACTGCTTGTGGTATAGTTGGAGTGGCTGGAATTACCTCTATCATTGAATTTGAGGTAGACGACGACGGAGACTCCTCTAAATTGTTTTGAATAGCGGAACCCTTTGTCGGAGTCATCGGTTCAATAGTTAAACCAAAGATTCTTTCAGCGAGCGATGACAAGACGGGGTCAGAAGCTATTTCTTCATGGTCCAATTGTCCATCTAATAGGCGTTTTATCCTGTCATCATTATCCATAACACGCCTCCCCTGCAATTCGGTGTGATGCTTGTTTTTTATGAATAGTTCGCTTATGCATTACCAGCGGCTTCAACCTCAGCCCAATCCTTCATGAACCCATCAAGGCCCTTGTCTGTAAGTGGATGGGTAATCAATTGTTTGAAAATCTTCGTAGGCATTGTAACCGTATGTGCACCTAACTGCATGCATTGTAAAACGTGTGTAGGGTGTCGAATAGAGGCTGCCAAAACCTTAGTGTCAATATCATAATTTGCCCAAGTTGTCATGATTTCTGCGATAAGAGCCATGCCATCTGCTCCTGTGTCATCAATTCTTCCAATGAATGGTGATACATAGGTCGCTCCTGCTTTTGCAGCCATTAATGCTTGTGAGGCTGAAAATATTAGTGTTACATTTGTATCTATTCCTTCGCTACTAAGTACCTTGGTCGCAGCCAACCCTTCCGGAGTGCAAGGAATTTTAATAATCACATTTTTTGGCAATTCTGCCTTTAGTGCTCTTGCTTGTTTCAACATTCCAACTGTGTCCATCGCAGTTACTTCTGCGGAAATAGGGCCATTGCATATATCTGCAATTTCAGCCACGACAGTTTTGAAATCTCTTCCACTTTTTTTGATCAAAGAAGGATTTGTTGTGACCCCATCGAGTATTCCCCATTTCGCTATTTCTCTAATTTCATCTACATCTGCAGTATCTAAGAAGAATTCCATGTTTATCCCCAACCATTGAAAGTGCTTCAACTCTTCCTCGCGACAAGTTTCTGTGCTGCCTTGCAAATATGATGAGATTTCAACTCCATCATCTCCAACATTTCTTCTGAGGAAGCTGATTCGCCGAATCTATCTTTCACTCCTATTCTTTCCATTGGAACTGGATTCGTACTTACTATATGTTCAGCCACAGCACCGCCTAATCCGCCGATAATCGAGTGATCTTCTGCAGTCAATATAGCACCGCACTTAGAGGAATACTTGTCAATTAAATCTGTGTCTAGAGGTTTAATGGTGTGCATGTCAATGACCGCCACACTCATTCCATTTTTGGATAGTTCTTCAGCCGCAATCATTGCTTCATGAACCAAAACACCACAGGCAATTATTGCTACATCATCTCCATCCTTCAAAACTACGCCCCTTCCAATTTTTATTTCGTTTTCTCTACCGTCATACAATACAGGAGTTTTGTTTCTGGCGGTACGCATGTAGGATGGTTTTCCAGATTCTGGAAGTTGTTTTGTCAAAATTTTAGTTGATGTGTCATCACAAGGGTGCATTACGATTACATTTGGTAGCGCTCTGTATATCGCTAAATCTTCTATAGATTGTGCGCTTGAACCATCGGTTCCAGTATGTGTTCCACCGTGTGAGCCACAGAGATGAACTGGTAAGTTTGGTCTCGCAATTCCATTCCTCATTTGCTCGAATGCTCTTTCAGTAAAAATTGCGAACGTGCTAGCAAACGGGATATAGCCACTTGCAGCTAAACCTGCTCCAACTAGTAACATATTTTGCTCTCCGATACCACACGAAACCGTTCGTTCTGGATATTTTTTCCTGAAATGTAATGATTTGGTTGATTTTCCAAGATCTGCTTCCAAGACCACCACCTTTGGATTTTCTGCCAATTCCAGAAGAGCTTCACCATATCCGTCTCTTGTCGCGGCCATTCTACTCAAGCACTCACCCCCAGTTCACTCAAAGCTTGTGCAAGTTGTTCGTCATTTGGAGCTGCTCCGTGGAATCCGGGATTATTTTCCATGAAGGATACTCCTTTTCCTTTCACGGTGTTAGCAACGACAACCACGGGTTTGTCCGTGATGGAATCCATCCAATCAATGGCTGAAACAATTTCTTCCATATTGTGACCATCGATTTCTTTTACTGCCCATCCAAATGATGCCCATTTGCCAGGAATGTCAAACATTCGCATTTGATTTTCGCAAAAATCGTCATTTTGAATACGATTACAATCAATGAATAATTTGAGATTTCCTAATTCGTGATGCGTAGCCGCCATAGCTGCTTCCCAGACACTCCCCTCTTGGATTTCCCCATCGCCAACCATAACGAAAATCGTTCGATTCGAACCATCTAATTTTGCAGCGATAGCATTACCCATGCCAAACGAAAGACCCATTCCAAGACTGCCTGCGGAGAAATCAACCCCCGGACACCACTTCATGTCGACATGTCCTTGACAAACTCCCCCTTTTACACGGTATGATTTCAAGTCATCATTACTAATAAATCCGGCTTCGGCTAAGACTGCATACATACCCGGAGATGCATGTCCTTTTGATAGTATGAACCTATCTCTATCTTCCCATTTAGGTTCATCAGGACGTACGTTCAGCCTATTCCCATATAGAGCGCAAAGGATATCGATTTCTGAAAGTGATCCACCAGGATGACCTGCTTGTGCCCTGTGCGTCATTTTACAAATTTCAATTCTGCATTTCCTAGCCATTTCTTCAAGTTCTGCGATAGATTTTGACATCATTCTGTCCCCGGCAAAACTTCTGCCTATGACTATGGCCTTTCATCGTTTTGCTTAATTTTTAGGGGGAGTAAAGGCCAATTTCAACCTTCTAGCGGCGTCTGATAATACGTACATCAAATCAGAAAATAGGTTACCCTTGGTTGGTAGTGACCTTGCTGAAAGCATGATGAAAACACCAACAAACCATGCAAAGAACAGTAATGACCATGCATTACCCAAAGAGCCTATTCCGCCAAACCATTCAGATGGTATTATCCCATTACCAGGCCATTTTTTGTCAGCAACAATGAATACGGCCAACAAAACTCCCATAAGCGATTCACCTGCAATAAATCCAGCTCCTATTAGTACACCTTTGTCTTGAACCTCTTTTACTGCATTTTTCGCAGGTACAGACAATTCGCCTTCTAATGTTCCATCGACACGTAATCTTGCACTTGATAATAGTACATGAGAAATGATTCCTCCTGCCATGATTGGAACACTTAGAGAGAGTGGCAAGTATATGCCGATTGCAACGCTCATCACAGGCATAGCGAGTCTGATCAAAATCACGGCGATAATGGCTCCTAGGAATACCATTGGAAGATTCAAACTACCTCCAAATGCGCCTTCAACAATCGCCCCTATTAGTTCTGCTTGCGGAGCGAATAATGCATCATTGCAATTGTAAAGGTCAGTTGAACCTGATTCTATTAGCCGTGCATTTGTATTTGCGCAAGCCGTCTTTGATATTTGGAATGCATCGTGTAGTATCGATAAAACAGGACCGATTATAATAGCTCCAACTATAACTCCAACAATCTCTGCTGTTTGTTGTCTCCATGGTGTTGCCCCAACCATATGTCCTGTTTTCAGGTCCTGCATTACATCACCAGCGATAGCGGCAGATGTAGCTACTATCGCGGCTATAAACATTGTAGCAATCATCATATCGCCTTGGCTCATGTTAAGGATTAATCCTCCAACTATCCAGACCAATCCAATTGTAAAGAGGAGCGTAGCTATTGTCATACCGGAAACAGGGGAATTTGATGAACCTACAACACCTGCAATATATCCTGCGACAGCTGCGAAAAAGAAAGAAACTACTGCAAGGAAAAGCGCTCCTGCCAAAGCCATTACTAAACTTCCCGTAGCATACCAGTAAAATAGGAAGATCGCAATTACCAAAAACCCACAAACAATGAAAACCTTATCCAAAGGAATGTCAATCTCCGTTCTTAATTGCCTTGATTCTGACGAATCACCTTTCCTAAATGATTTGCTCAAACCCTCAATGATAGTTTTCCTCATGGACCAAAGGGTGTAAACACCCCCAACAACCATCGCTCCAACCCCTGCATACCTGATTTGGGATGACCAGACTGCTGTGTAGTCAGCTACGCTTATCGATTGAAATAAACCTGATGAGTTGGGAAATCCATTCAACAACCCGTAAATTGGAACCAACAATCCAAAACCAATAACTCCTCCAAGGAAAATAAAGGATGCAATTCTTATTCCAACGATGTATCCTACGGATAGCAAAGCAAGGGATAACTCTCCACCCGCATATAGTCGAGTTCCTATCACACTTCCTAACCCTTCGACATGAGCGTGAGTTGCCTTGAATGCTTTCACCATCCAACCATATGTCGCTCCGATTAACAACGCATATACAATTGCAATTAAACCAGAACCTCCTTTTTCACCAGCGACCAAGACCTCACGGCAGGCGACTCCTTCTGGATATGGTAATGCTTCTTCGACAATGAATAATCGCCGTAAAGCGATTGTAAACATAGTTCCCAAAGTGCCTCCAAGGATGGCTATTAGGAATGTTTCTAACCATTGTATATCTGTCCAAATTCCTAAAACCAAAAGGGCTGGAACGGTGAAGATAACACCGGCTGCTAATGATTCACCAGCACTAGCCATTGTTTGAACCGAATTATTCTCGAGTATTGTTACATCTTTGAACTTAAATCCTCGTAAAATAAGCATACTCATAACTGCAGCGGGAATTGAAGCAGAAACCGTCATACCAACATAGAGTCCAAGATATGCATTTGCGGCGGTCATTAATCCTCCCAATATGACGCCTATCACAATCACGCGAACAGTTAATTCCTTGATGTTCGATTCTGCAGGAATCCAAGGATCACCGAGTTCGGCCATGTACTCGGGAGTTGTTTTTTGTTTGTCAATCAATCGGAATTAATTTGGGACTTCCTCCCGTATAAATATATATTATATTTGTTTAGCAAAGACAACAAGATGAGGTTTTTTATGGATGATAATAATTGGCATTCAAAAGAAGTTGATTCTCTTTTGATAGATTTCGACACACCAAAAACCGGGCTAACTACAGAAGAAGCATCGTCAAGATTAGAGAAATACGGCCAGAATAAATTGAAAGAGCCTGAAAAGACATCTGCATTTTTAAGATTCATTTCACAATACAATGATCCACTAAACTACTTACTAATCGGCGCGGCGATATTGGCACTTGTAATCCATCCTGACAAACCTGGGGACACGATTTTCATTATGTTGGTCTTGACCGCTAATGCATTTTTTGGATTTTGGCAAGAGAATAAAGCTGAACAAGAAATGGGTGCCCTAAAGAAAATGACAATTTCAAGATGCGTCGTATGTAGGGATGGCGTCGAATATGAAATTAGTACGACTGAACTTGTACCGGGAGATTTAGTGAAGGTTGAGGAAGGATTAAAAGTTCCTGCAGATTTACGCGTCATTGAATCATGGCAATGTAAAGTTGACGAGTCCGCATTAACAGGAGAATCCGTCCCCACCAAATTGTCAATTGATTCATTACCACCTGAAACACTACTCGCAGACAGGACTAATATGCTTTACATGGGTACAACAATATCTACAGGTAGAGCGGTTGGGTTAGTAACAAACACAGGAATGTCCACTGAATTGGGTAAAATTGCCTCTGATATTGCCGATGCTGCAACACCCAAGACACCACTGGAGCACAAGTTGGAATCCCTTGGAAAATTCTTGGGATTTATTGCCTTGGTGGTAGCGATTCTCCTTCTTTCAATTGAAATGGTTATTGCTTATGTTAACAGTAGCGATATGCTGGAAGCCGCATCAGATCAGTTTTTAATTGCAATATCTATTTTCGTGGCTATTGTTCCTGAAGGTCTTCCAATTATTCTTGTTACAACATTGGCGATTGGGATGCGAAATATGGCAAGACACAAAGCAATAATTCGTAGAATGAAAGCTGTCGAAACCCTAGGTTCTACAACTGTAATATGTACCGATAAAACCGGTACACTGACTAAAAACCAAATGACAGTGAAAGAATTTATGACGCCAAGTCATACTTATGGTGTAAGCGGAGAAGGATTCACACCCAATGGAACACTTACAAGCGACGGAACTGAACTATCTGATGAGATGATGGCTGAATTACAACGAGGTCTCGGATTTAGATTAGCAAGTGCGTGTTTATCGTTGTGTCACAACTCTCAAATTGCTGAAATTGACGGACAGTGGTCTGCAATAGGAGATCCTACAGACAGTGCTTGTGCTGTATTGGGGTACAAAATTAACGGTTCTGTTCAGAAATTTGCACAACGTCACCCGAGAAAACATGAATTCTTCTTCGATAGCGTTAGGAAGAGAATGTCTGTAATCCACGAATACGAGGGTAGTATCTGGGTGTTTTCTAAAGGTGGTGCCGGTGGTTACAAGAATTTAGTAAAGTGGAAAATAGATGACGGAGAGTTAGTCCCTATTGATGAATCAGATTATGATTTAGCCTATGCTTCAAACAAAGATATGGCTAGTAAAGCCATGAGAGTCATAGCCTTGTGCGCAAGAAAAGTGGAAGATGGAGAAGATATTGCTGATATGGAATCAATGGAGAAGGATTTCATATTCCTGGGCATGGTTGGTATTATGGATCCACCTAGAGCCGAAGTTTACGATGCGATATTGAAATGTAAAAAAGCTGGAATACAAGTGAAAATGATTACTGGCGACCAACATATGACTGCACAAGCAATCGGAGAAGATCTACAGATAACTAAACCTCATAGAGACGCTGTTGGCGGGCAAGAATTAATTGAAATGTCCAACGAAGAATTGATTGAAGTTGCAGAGAAATCATCAATCTTCAGCAGAGTTACCCCAGAACAAAAAATGCGTATTGTAACAGCATTACAAGACAAAGGTGAAGTGGTCGCTATGACTGGTGATGGTGTCAATGATGCTCCTGCCTTGTCAAGAGCAAATATTGGTATCTCGATGGGCATTGCTGGAACCGATGTAGCAAAGGACGCATCTGATATGGTTTTGCAAGATGATAACTTTGCTAATATTGTTAATGCAGTTGAAGAGGGCCGTAAAATATACTCAAATATCCGAAATTTCGTAAGATATCAAGTGTCAACAAATGTTGCAGCTGTAGCGTTATTAATCATTGCAACTTTAGTATTTGATTTACCTTTACCATTGACGGCAACACAAATTTTGGTTATTAATATTCTAATGGATGGGCCACCAGCAGTGGCGCTGGGTGTTGAGAAAAGCCATACAAACGTCATGGATCGGCCACCGCGACCCGTCGACGAATCGTTACCTAATTTGAAGGATTTAATTCTGATATTCTATTTGGGCGCCGTGATGGTAATTGGAACAATTCTTGTTTATTCTATTGCTTATGAAAATGGAACTAAGGAATATGCTCGAACTATGTGTTTTAGCGTGTTTGTTCTATTCCAGTTGTTTAACGTCATGAATTGTCGAAGTAGTGAAGATAGTGTTTTCAAATTGGGAATATTTTCAAACCGAGCTATTTACATCGCTTTCCTGATTTCGACCATCCTACTTTTGGGAATAGTTCAATTCGGAAGTATCACGATTCCTTTCACCGATATCGCCATTCGTAGTCTTCTTTCAACAACTCCATTGTCTCAATCAGACTGGTTCGTTGTCGCATTTGTTGCTAGTACCGTATTCGTGATTGAGGAGTTTAGAAAGTTCATGGTAAATACAGGGTTCTTTAGAGTATCAACAAATCGCAGAGTATAACGGACGGATTGAAAGACATGGGTTCAATCGAAAATGATTTAGGTGCAGGTCAGTTTTTTGACTGGAAAAATCGTCTGTCATCTAACTTATCAGCAAATGAATGGTCTGTGGAATTACAACCAATCGTAGAAAAATTATCCAATAATCTCGATTTGGATTTAATCGATGGTCAAACATTGTTTGCGCACAAAGAGATCAATGAAATTGGGCGATTGGCTTCTATTATTAAACAAGCTAAATTTTCCAGAAAAGTTTTTTTTAATCACAACGTTCACATCAATCAAACTAATATTTGCACACTGGCTTGTAAATTCTGTGCATTTAGGAGGGGAAAACGAGCCAATGATGCATATCAAATGGAAATATCCGATTACATCGAAGATTTGTCACAGTATTCCGAATTTGTAGACGAAGTGCATTCAGTAGGTGGGCTACATCCAGAATGGGATGTTGAACATTATGAGCAACTTTTCAAAGAAGTAAAACATAGATTTCCACATATACACATAAAGGCATTGACTGCAGTTGAAATCAAGCATATTTCTAAACTGTCCAACATATCAATACAAGATACACTTCAGAGGTTGAGTGATGCTGGCTTGGGATCACTTCCAGGTGGAGGAGCAGAAATACTTGATGATGAAGTGAGAGCAATAATTTGTAATGGAAAAGAATCATCTGAAGAATATCTTATGATTCATAGGACTGCCCATACGATCGGAATTCCAACTAATTGCACAATGTTATTCGGTACTATTGAAAACATAGATCAACGAATAAATCACATGATTAAATTAAGAAATTTACAGGCAGAAACAAATGGTTTCCAATGTTTTGTACCATATCCATTTTTACCTGACGATTCAAGACTTCCAGAAGCTCAATTAGCTTCTGGTATGGAAATTCTAAGGGTGATTGCAGTTTCAAGAATTATGCTAACCAACATTCCGCACATCAAGGCCTATCGAATGAACATTGGAGATGAACTTGCTGAGTTGGCCCTAAATTATGGCGCCGACGACATCGATGGAACTGTTCAAAAAGAATCAATCATGCATTTAGCAGGCTCTACAGCCCCATTGAATCACGATAAGCAAATGATAGCCAAAATTATCGAAAATACAGGTTCAATACCTGTCTTACGAGACACTATTTATTCAAAGTTTGAAGAATACAAAAGACCAAAAACAATCGTAAAGTCATCATTACCAATGGCATAGGTGAACACATGAGTTGGGAGAAAACAATTGGTAGAGTCTCATTCATAAATTGTGAGCCATTATTTTTCAATCTGCCAAGTCAATGGTCAGTTCTCTCGGCTCCACCCTCTTGGTTAACAGGTCATCTTCTCAGAAGAGATTGCATAATAGCTCCTATACCAGCGGCTGATTTCGCAAAACACAAAGATGAACTTTACCTTATTCCAGACATTGCAATTTCGAGCAAGGGTGAGGTTGGTAGTGTTCTGCTATTCGGCAAAATGGATATTAGTAAAATGAAGAGTATTGCCTTGCCAACAGATTCAGCAACTTCGTGCGCATTACTACAATATCTAATGTCAATGAAGGGTAACAATGTGAAATATCAACAAATGGGGCCTGATTTGGGAACGATGTTATCAAATTGTGATGGTTGTTTATTGATTGGTGACCGTGCGCTTGAATCAGCCAAATTATATCCCGAATATGTCAAAATGGATCTTGGGAAAGAATGGAGAAAATCTAGTGGTTCACCAATGGTTTTTGGTGTGTTCGCCGCCAGAAGAGATTCAAACATCGATTTGGTTAAATCGGCGTATAATGCATTGCTGAATAACCTCGAACTATTTGAAAACTCAAAGTCAATCCGGAATGACGTGATTGTGGCATGTTCGGCTAAAACCAATCAAAGTACAAACAGATTGGAAAGATACTTTGGTGAAGTTATCAACAGGGTTGATTCTGATGATATCAAGGGTTTGAAAAAATTCCTATCTCGTGCATGCAACGTGGATGATGAGTTAACAATGGCATGGTAATTATTCACCTGTAAATTCATCCAACAAATTTTCTTGAAGCGAAGTCTCATCAATCAATTTTTCACTAGAGTTAGATTTTCTTCTCACAGGTTTTCTTCGTTCTTTTTTCTTTTCAGATTTTTCTTCTAGACCTTTTTCGTTTTCAGATGAGATGTCTTCTTGGTTTTCGATAGTGTTGTCAAGTTCTGACTTCACCTTCTTCTTCACGGTTTTTTTCTTTACAGTTTTTTCCTCGTTAATTTTTTTGACGGTTTTTTTCTTGACTATGACTTTATCCTCAACATTCTCAGTAACCGATGATAACTTCTTCCTCTTTGTCTTAGTAATTGGTCGGTGTTCATTAGTTTCTTGTTTTATTGAAACCTTTCGTTTCTTAGTTTTTTGATCTACGGATTCCTTATTTGTCTCCTTTATTGATGTATTTCGAGGTATATCTTCCTCAAACTCATCATCATCTTCTCTATCAGAGAATGCGTCTGGAAGATCCTCTTCAATGTCATAATCATCAATATATTCTTCAATTTCATCATCCTCATCCTCAATTTCCTCTGGCTCGGAAAAGTTGTCCAAATCTAATTTATAATTTGAAACTCGCTTTTTGAAAATTATCAAGGGTAAAACAATTGAAATGATGACAAAAACTATCACAATTGGATTTGTAATAAATTCTAATATCTGGTCAGTAGTGGTTGTTTGAATCTCTTCATATTCTTCAATTTCAAAAACTAAATTCATCCCGTCATTTCTCCATATAGGTACTTCTTGTTCAACAACATTTTTGCCAGTAATTTTAACGGATATCGGATGATTCGGTGAAATCCAAGAAATAGAACCAGTGGTAGGCCCAACTTGTGTACTCAAGGTAAGGTTTAATGGGAAAACAAAATCACTTTTAATCTCGAAATTTATGGATATTATTAATTTGATTTGAGTAACAGAATCTCCGTCTTTTACACCTTCTAAACCATCTGCTACTCTACAATCAACAGTGGCGTCTCCTAATTCTCCAGTCGATAAAACAATACTTGATTCCCATGCATCAAATAATTCGCTTTTTACCATGTTATTGCAAACTGCATTTGCAAAAAATTTCTTTTCATTTGAACTTATGATTTGGTCTTTGGCCATTGAATTTCTTGATAAATTTCGAATATCGCTGGATATATGTGTTGGCAAAGTAATGGTATCGTGTATAATGAGGTTATTCTCTAAGAATTCAAATTCAACGTTACGAATTTTTAACAAATCTGGATACAGGGAACAAGTAATTCCTGTAGGCGCATCACATCCAAAATTATCATCCCATTGGTCAATTATTCCGTCACCATCGTCATCGTCATCTATATTATCGGGAATCTTGTCAAAATCAGTATCGACTCCTGGTTCAAGATAGCCATCAAAATAAAATTCTTTGTGATATATTGCAACCTCTCCAACATTTGATGCAACATAAATTGAAGTCATTCTTCCAAATTCATTATCTATAATTTCAAAATCATTAATTCTATGAAAGAAATTGGTTTCATACTCCTCCTGTAATGAGCTAAACGTCAATGATTTGATACCTTTGAAAGAATTATTGTCAACCCCAACATGTATAATATGTCCAACTTGAGAAAACTCAATTTTCATTGCGCCTTCTATTACAGTCTCACCATTAAGTTCGCCTGTTAATGACCTTGAAACTATTATACCATTGTCTCCTAATAATACGAAATCCTCCCCATCTGGAGACCATTTGCAATCCAATATGCCTTCATTCTCTTGGAGAGTTCGATATGATTCAAATAACGAACCGTCTTTATTCCAAATTGCGTAACGACCTGCTTCGTCTCCAGTGATTAGATACTCACCGTCGCTTCGGTATTCAATACAAGTTACCTCGACATTATGTACTCCACCGAGTGTGTTCTTTACAGACATATCCGATCTTCGTAATATTTTCACATCGCCATCTTTTCCGGGAGCGGCTAAATGGTCAGTATCTGGGTGCCAGGATATGTCTTTGGAGTCAGAATCGGAGTAACCCTTTGTAGATAGCAATTCTAAACTGGTCAAATTAATTATTTGCAATGACTTTGGTTCCTCGGTAGAATAAGCTCTATTTACAGCAATAAATTCTCCATTAGCAGAGACAGAAATTGACGACATTTCGGGAAATGTAAATGATTTCAAAATTGTATTATCTGAAATGTTGTAGACCACGAGGGTATCATCATGCGCGGCGATAATATGTGAATTACTAATTTCTACAAATTTTGTTAGCTCGTAATCACCATCAACCCAAGTCGAATCAAGATAAGACAGTCCACTAGGTGTAGATTCTCCTAAAAACGCAAATACAGGTAAAAGAATAATTAAACAAACAAATGTGCCTGCTTTCATATACTCGACCTGTACCTGCCATGTCAAACCAATTTGAAAGCATGTCGGATGAGATAATTCATATCTAAAAAGGGACATGGTGATTTACATAGCGTTAAGTAGTCAGGTTCGTTAGTTTTTCATACAATATCGGTTGGGGTAGACATGGAAGGGGAACTTAAAAGAGATGATGATGGAAACTTGATAATCAGAATTGGACATTCACCAGACCCAGATGATGCGTTTATGTTCCATGCTCTAACCACTAATGCCTTCCCAACCCCCGGTTACAAATTCGTCCACGAATTACAAGACATCGAGACTCTTAATCACAGAGCGATGAATAAAGATTTAGAAGTATCAGCAGTTAGTATACACGCATATCCTGAGATCTCAGAGGATTATGCACTTATGAATTGTGGAGCATCGATGGGAGAAGGATATGGACCAATGATAGTTGCTAAATCAGGAGTTAGCGAAGAAGAAGCTAGATCTAGTCCTATCGCAGTACCAGGTTTGAAAACGAGTGCTTATTTAGGGATTAAATTGTGTTGGGGTGACCTTCAATACGAGGTTGTACCTTTTGATGAGATAATTCCAAAAATACTCTCGGGAGAATACCTCTCTGGATTAATAATACACGAAGGCCAATTAACATATGTGGACCACGATTTGGACGTTCTTGTAGACCTTGGTAAATGGTGGAATAATTTGACAAACGGATTACCGATGCCATTAGGAGGTAATGTAGTCAAAAGAGACCTCGGAGAAAGCGTGATGAAAGACATTACTAAGTACACGAAAAAGAGTATTGAATTTGCAATTTCAAATCCTGATGATGCATTGGAATTCGCAAAACAATGGGGTAGAGGTATAGACGACGATACCAACCAAAAATTTGTTACAATGTATGTAAATGACCGAACAATAGATTACAAAGAAGAAGGTCGAGAATCTATTCGTCAATTTATATCAGAGGGTCAGAGAATTGGATTAATACGAGAAGATTTCGACTCAAAAACGATGAAGTTCATCGGTGAATAGGTGATAATATGTCATCAGTAGGTAAACCGGAAGTCTCCGAGTACGGCTCCGTAGACCCTGCGCCTCCTTCCAGTGAGATGGATATCGGTGAATTAGAATCCGTTTTAATCAATGAAAATGCAAGAATGTTTGAACGTATGCGAACTGTCTTCGCACTTCGAAATATCAACTCGAAAGAATCGGTTGATTCACTCTCAAAAGCCTTTGATTCCAACAGTGCATTGCTTAGGCATGAAGTTGCATATGTTATGGGGCAAATGCAGAATCGTCACGCATTAAATATTTTGTCAAAAGTATTAGCTGACGAAAATGAACATGTAATGGTGAGACATGAAGCTGCTGAAGCTTTAGGTGCAATAGGAGATATTTCATCAAAAAGTGTACTAGAAAAGTTCCTTCATCATGAAAAACCAGAGATTTCTGAATCATGTGAAGTGGCCTTGGACTTATTGGCTCATCACAACAAGGATTTCTATATTTGATACAATCAAATTCAAAGACTTAATTATAATCGCACAGCACGAGGCGGATACATGCCACACGACCACATACAATTAGCCCAGACACCAAACGGTGAATTAGGACCACGGTGCAAAGATTGTGGCACAAGATTGACATTTGGTGAAGCAATGGTAGTAGATAGGGATTATTTCTGCTGGGAACATTATGTCAAAACCACTGGCGCCGACACTGCGACTGTGGAAATCGAAAGAGAAACCCGATTTTGGAAAGAGTGAAGGTTCAAAGGATTCCTCATTCTCCGTCTGCTTGGGAGAACTATGTCAGGTTGGTCAACATTTGCCCATAGATTCACCCAGTATTATCGCACTGCAGAACTTTGGACACCGCCCAGATTACGGAACCGAGAATGGATGTTCATACCATTTGGCCCAGCCAAACCGATTAGGCACAAGGGATTTTCATCGATAGAGGAAGTACGACAGTACATATGCGAGAGGCCTTTTCATTCTTGCTTTTACTCGACAGCATATTGGAAAAAACCGTATGAATTGAAAATGGCAGACAAGGATTGGTTAGGCGCTGACTTGATTTTCGATCTTGACGGCGATCACTTACCTGGAATCACAGATAGGGACTTTCCCGGCATGATTCGAGTTATTCAAGAACAAGCATGGTCCTTGTGGAATGATTTCTTAGAGCCTGACTTTGGATTTAAGGAAGAACATCTTCAGGTTACTTTTTCTGGGCATAGGGGCTTTCACTTGCACTATAGAGATCCAAAATTTTTCCACCTAGACTCTGAGGCTAGAAGGGAACTTGTAAGCCATATTAGAGGGGAGGGTGTAGAGGTTGTGGATGTTTTATCTAGGTCTAACAAGACTAACGCAGTTGGTTGGCCAAGGAGAATAAACAGTGGAATAGGTTCAGTCGTAGAGAAATTGGATAAAATTTTCGATGGAGATACAAAATTGTTGAATTCTATGACTATTAATTTACAGCAAATGCTTGACAGAGAAGGAATAAAAGGACTAAGAGGAAAATCAAGCGTAGAAAAATTGGCAGAACTTATGCAGTCTGAGTCACGTAGGGAACGCGTGCTTGATGGCCGTTTTACCGCACTGAATAATCACGCATTATTATTTCAAAATATTTTAAAAGCCGATTCAGGGGTAGTTTTGGGTAGCGCTGGAGAAACAGATGAAGTTGTTACAATTGATACGAGAAGACAGATTAGGTGGCCTGGTTCCCTGCATGGGAAGAGCGGAATGAAAGTAACTGAATTCCCGTTACATAGACTAGACCCAGATTCAAATCAGGCGTTCGATTGTTTGTCAGAAGGTATCGCACTTTCGAGAGAAAAAGAATACCACCTGGAAATAATTGAGAACGAGGTCATTGCCAGATTTGATGATAGGATAATCGAAGGGAATATCGGTGATAAATTATCTATCCATGAAGCAGGAGCTACATTTCTAATTTTGAAAGGGTGGGCTAAATTTGCGAATCTGTAAATTGAAGATTGTAGTTTAATCTAATGACAATGTTCAAGGCTAAGTTACTCTCCAGTCACAATGGGGTGAATACTTTGGGACTCGGTAAAAAGAAAAAGAAAGGCGCAGAAATGCCACCTCCTCCGGGTATGCCACTACCGCCAATGCCACTGCCTCCGGGTATGCCACTACCGCCTATGCCTGCTCAAAACAATTCAACAAATTCCACTCCAGCACCTATTCCACCAACTACAAACCCCTTACCTCCAATGCCTGCTCCTGTATCTTCAGAGCCCGCACAGTCTGTTGCTGTAGAAAGTAACCCAGCAACCTCAAACATAGATGACCAAAAATCAACAGATTCAGGTTATTCTGGACTTTATGCAAAGAAAAGTGGGAAGCCCTTGAAACAGGTATATGGCCACATTGATAGAATAAGCCAAGGTGAAATTGGAAGCCTTCTTGACCGTTACTCAGACCGATTCGGGCACGAATTAGACCGCGACATAATTGTAATGCGTAAAGAAGAACGTGAAGATAAAATGTCCGACGTTAGGGATTCTCCTACTGTACAATTGATGAATCAAGAGGAAGATGAAGATTCTCCACTTGACGGTGACACATTGGTAGAGTTACATTCGCAATTGGGCGTGATTGAAAGTGAACTCAGGAGATTAAAACCCGAGTACCAAAGTGCCAAATCTGAAGGCGACAAAGAAGTTCTTAGAGAACTAAAACCAATACTTGAAGAATTAATGTCCGAAAGGAAATTGCTAAAGGGGATCATATCGGGAGATATAGATATATCAGAATTGTCTGAAACTGAAGAAAATGTGGATGATACCGAAGATATATTCCTTACTTTTGTTGAAATAGTAGATAATTTGTTGGGATCAAACCTTCCTGAGGACGCCATAAATGAGTTCACTGAATCAGAAGGATTTGAAGTCTATAAAACGGTAGGCTCGGACCCTGGTTCTGCCGATGATGAACTGCGAAGTGAATTCTTTACGGTAGTTGATTCTCTGCTTGGTGGAATGCCAGAAGAAGCCGTTTCAGAATTTGTAGAATCTCCAGAATTTGAAGTCTACAGGACAATTGGTGGAATGTATAGCTGAGGTGAAATAATGGGATTACTTGACAAGGTAGAAAATACTGAAACTAAAGAAGAGAAGAAAACTGCAAAACCCGTGGCTAAGGCCGTCGCTAAAGCAGTTCCTAAAGCCACAGCAAAAGCGGTTCCAAAAACCGCTAAGAAGGCGACTCCTAAACCTGCTAAGAGTTCAAAGCCCAAAAAAGAAAATGAGGAAAAAATTAGACCTACTGGGCTCCCAGAAGGATATGAATTGGCAGGTAAAATGCCAAGATATATTGGTTGGTTGATTAACGTCGCATGGAACTTTGGTGTTTTGGTAGGTACCCTTTCTGTTTTCCTATTCTCGGATTCCGATTTCACGATTGGGTTTGCTGCAGCAGGACTAATGATTTTATTCAACTGGCTCGTGATTCCAATATGGATGGGTAGAAACGTTGGTGAATTCGTCTCTCGTACAAAATACATTAATTCAAGTGGTAACAAACCTCTGTTCATACATGCAATATTGAACAACAGTCTTGGATATTTATTCTTGTTAGGATTGGCAATGGTCGCTATGAATATTAATCAAAATGGCGATGTGAAATTTGCGGCTGTTGGTGCAGTATTAATGTTGATGTGGATAATTAATTTCTTTTTCAAGAAAAACTCAGATTTCTCACAGGGTATTTTTGACTTAGCTTTTAGTACATATTTGGTAAAACACATTTCGACGGGTAATGAAACAGGCTGGGCTGCTAGGTTCGAAGGTCTTGGAGACTTTGGTGACAAGTGGCAAAAGAAACAAGAGGAGCGCCGCCTAAAAGCAGAAGAAAAGGCCAAAGCTAGATCTGCCAATCAAGAAACAGATGCAGATAATTCTGAAGCCAATACAGAAGAGTCTGTTGACTGAACTATCCATACGTGATCGGTCATGGATAAACGAGTTGCTACCAGTGGCAATCTATGGATTCTATCACTCCTTTTAGTTTCCATATCACTACCTTTCATCAACCCATATCTTGTTATCGCTTCATTCGTTTTGATGTTTATATTCTTACGTTCTCTTCTTTTAAGATTGATATTTATTGGACCTGGGAACCGTAAACCTACCCTTGAAGACGAAAATTATCGAACTGAATTTCTTCAGGATGAAAACAAAAAAATTTGTTATCATTATTTTCTACAGAAAGAAAAATCTGATTTAGTGATATTTCTTCATGGCTGGCAATCCGCAAGCAGTAGGTTTGGGAACCGCATGGATATTTTTCGCGAACGTGGTTTCCACACTTTAGTTATGGATACTCGGGGCCACGGTGCAAGTTCTTCAACATTTGAATGGACTGCTGGAAAGATTATTGATGATTTCAAAGAAATCATGGAGATAATAGATAGAAGTAAAATTAGCAATGTTCATTTATATGGCCATAGTTTAGGTGGATTCGTAACTTTAGGAATACAAAATGAACGGCATGATGGTTGGTGGAAAGGTAAAATTTCATCAGTTATTCTCGAGTCACCAATGACTGCATATTCACCGATCCTCAAAGAGATGTCAGGAAAATTTAGTTTTCTGGAGCCCTACATGAAGAAACTTGCATTAAACGGTTTCAAGAAAATCCACCCTGAGGTGAGTGATCTGAAATGGGAGGATATTGATGTTCCAAATTGGGGATTGCCGAAGTGCCCTACATTGCTTCTTCAGGCTGAGAATGATACACGATTAGGTCGTGAACACTATGATTTACTGATGAATTGCGACATAGATATTGAGGCTCATTTAATAGCATCTCTTACACACTCGAGAAATAATATCAATGAAGAAAGGGACAATCTGATAATTGATTGGATTGAGAATCCGAGATACTGATTACTCCTCTTCCTTCCCGATAGCTTGTTCTTTCGCTAACTCTCGCATATCTTCATGTTCATCTAATTCATCAACTATCTCTTCACCCAGTAGGGTTTCAATTACATCTTCCATGGTGATAATTCCTTCAGTGCCCCCAAATTCCCCTATAACGGCGAGAATTTGCACTTTAGTCCTAAGGAATTTATCAAGTGCCTCATCGATACTAGAATCGAATTTTATGGTCAGTAGAGGTTTCTTAATGTCAGTAAGAGTAGTTTCCCATTCATCCATAGATGCAGCCATTAATATGTCTGAACGAAGTACAAAGCCAGATAAGGAGTCAATAGATTCATCATAAACCGGCATTCTCCCAAATCTAAGAATCTTTGTCTCATCTAAAACTTCCTTTATTGTCCAACTATGGTCAAATGCAAGTGTAACGGTACGCGGAGTCATTACATCCTTAACTGGGATTTCTCGTAAGGCTAGCAAATTGTGGATTACCGTTTCTTCATCTTCTTCCAGTGTACCCTCTTCCTCTGATATATCTGCTAATGCGTGTAACTCATCACGCGTCACCGTGGCAGTTTCGGCTTTAGGCAACATTCGTTTGAACATCAATAGAGGTATGAAGAGCACAGCCATGGATTTAGTCATCCCGCTAAGAATAATTCCTGCCGGTTTTGATAATGCTTTCCAGTATGCAGCGCCAATTGTCTTCGGTATAATTTCTGAGAAGATCAATACCGCTATTGTGAGAACAATAGATGCAACCGTCAATGATACGTTATCGAATACCGCTTCTACTTCAGCTCCTACACCTGCTGCACCCATCGTGTGCGCTATTGTGTTCAGTGTCAAGATAGCAGTAAGCGGTTTTACAGAATCATCTTCTTTCAATTTAGACCATCTAATTCCATTCTTATCGCCTTCTTTGTTAATTACGCTTACATGCGAAATAGGCATTGATAACAATATTGCCTCCAATAGAGAGCATAGAAATGAAACACCAAGTGCAAGCGACGCATATATAATGAGCATTGTGTAGTCTGCCATAGGGTTCAACGAACTCCTCAGCCAATCCGGCCCATCTTCTTTGAAATGCTTTTACTTATTGAGGGTTCTCCACAAAACTACCGGCATAGTTCTCATGTACTATGTCTAATTCGAGTCAAATGGTGGCAACATGTCAGAGGAACACGTCTTGATATGTGTGGCATGGCCATATGCGAATGGCCCCCTGCATCTTGGACACGTTGCAGGTTGTTACCTACCGCCAGATATTCAGTCCAGATTCGAAAGAGCGTTGGGAAATAAGGTACTAATGGTTTCAGGTTCTGATGAACACGGAACACCAATTACCGTTGCCGCTGAGACACAAGGAGTTTCTCCACAGTCTGTTGTTGATAAATATCACGAAATCAACAAACAGGCATTAGTCAAATTAGGTTGTTCTTGGGAGCCAAATGTAGACCCTCGAGGAGTTGAATTCGGCGGGTCATTATTCAATAGAACCAGTGACCCAGAGCATCACAAAATAGTTTCAGAAAATTTCATCTCTTTACTAGATGCTGGGTTATTTGAAAGAAAAGTCATGCAACAATATTACGAGGTCAGAGAGGATGGTGGGCGATTTTTACCCGATAGATATGTCGAGGGTGATTGTCCAAATTGTAACGCAAGCGGTGCTCGTGGCGATCAGTGCGATGAGTGTGGAGTTACATATGAGGCTAATGAGTTGGTGAATCCCAAGTCAAAAATGAATCCTGACGCAGATATAGAAATAAGAGATACAGAACATCTATTCTATCGCTTAGATTTGTTCCAAGGTCCTCTTGAAGAACATGCCGAATCGCAACAAAATGTTTGGAAATCAAATGTTAAAGCAATGACAAAACAATGGTTAGACATGGGATTAAGGCCCAGGGCCGTTACCAGAGACCTTGATTGGGGAATCAAACTGCCAATGGATGGTGAAGAATGGGATGGAAAATGTGTTTATGTTTGGTTTGAAGCTGTTCAAGGCTACCTCTCTTGTGCAAAAATATGGTCTTCTCAGTTTGCTGAAGAAGATGATTGGGAAAAGTGGTGGAAAATTTCCGATGATGGAACTAAACCTCGACACTTATATTTCTTAGGAAAGGACAACATTCCATTCCATACAATAATTTGGCCTGCCTTGATAATGGGATTGAACTATGCAAACAGGGAGAACAAGGAAAATAAATCACCCTCTCTTCCTACTAATGGTGATTTAAACATCGAAGACAATGTACCAGCAATGGAATATCTAATGCTTGCGGGTGGACAGTTTTCGAAATCACGTAAGCATGCAGTTTGGTTACCATCGTTCTTAGATAGGTTCGACCCTGACACCCTAAGATATTATCTTTCGATAAATATGCCTGAAAATCATGATACTGATTTTAATTGGCCAGATTTCGTTGAGAAAATTAATTCAGAATTAATTGCCGCTTACGGGAATTTCGTGCATCGAATACTCACACTGAGCGATAGGTTCCCTGAAGAAAGGCCTTTATCTTCATTTGAAAATCTTGATTACTGCCAAGAAGAAATTCAAAAGATTTCGGATTTATTTGAACAAGCAACATCAAGTCTTCGTGTCCATAGATACAAAGAGGCATTACGGACGGTGATGTCTATTTCTCAATTGGGTAATCAAATGATTCAGAGCGCAACACCATGGAAGTATTTGAAAGATTTAGACGCTGAGGGAGCCCCTGAATCCATGGCAAAGTTAGCTTTCGGTTGGCGTATATCAAGAACATTGTCGATTTTACTTCAACCATTTTTGCCATTCAGTTCTCAAAGATTATGGGAGTATTTGGGTGAAAATGGAAATGTCTCGCAAGTAGACTGGTCATCATCGATTGATTGGGGGGTTGAATATAAATCTCCTATGTCTGGTGTCAAACCATTGTTTGAAAGGTTAGATCTTGATGAAATATTGAAACAAGAACAATCCTTTGCAGAGGAAAATTCTGAATCAAAAACTGAAGATGTAACTCACAATGTGAAAGGTGGAAAAAAGAAATTAAGAGGTGCGGAAAAAATGACTGAAGGATTAACATTTGTCGATTTCGAGACATTTATGAAAACTGAACTTAAGATTGGACTGATAACGGATGTGACAGACCATGAAAATGCAGACAAATTATTCGTTGTAAAAATTGATGACGGGTCAACTGATGGAAGAACGATTTGTGCAGGGTTAAAAGACTACTATGATGCTAGTCAACTTGTCGGTAAATATGTTGTTTTCGTTTCAAATCTTAAACCAAGAAAATTACGCGGTGTTATGAGTGAAGGAATGATGCTTGCCGCAGATGATTCAAATGGAAATGTAAAATTGATAACAATCGATGGGGAAATCGAAACAGGTTCTACAGTCAGATAATCAAATTTTTTCTTTGATGATATCCATTACCTCTCTTGAAATTACCCGACTAGACTCCATTATCTTGACCGACTCTTCTGACACTTCGTCCGCATAACCACCCGGTAATGATGATAAATTAATTTGTACATTAAATAAAGCTCCTTTACAAGCAGCACTGGCTAAAAGGGAAGCTACTCCTACATCAGATATGGCATTCTGGTTACCATATTTGGCTAAATCAGGGAGGAATTTCAGAATTTCTAGGCTTAATTTAGCAGTTTCAAGTGGCACTATTGCTGCGCGTAGAGTGTTTTGACGAATTTGGTTTAAACGGATAGATTTCTCCTCCTCAGTCTGTTTGGGTAGTTTAAACGATTCCATTACCCCATCAAATGCTTGTGAGTCCTCATCTGCTAATTCACCTGCTCGGGACATTGCTTTGACCGCAATTGGTAGTAATTCTTCGCTTATTGACCACCCCTTTTCCCACTTTTCCTTACCTAATGTGAGGTCGCACACCATTACTGACAAAGAAGCGGCTTGGCCTAAAGCGATGGCTGCAGCGGTTCCACCGCCAGGCGTAGGAGATGACGATGCTAGCGCCGCTTGAAAATCTCTCACTGTATATTCCATCCATGGTGCTTTCATCTAGTTGCCCTCCTTTACTGCCCATTCTATAATCCTTGAATTAGCATCAAATGGCCCTAATTTATCTAAACCCAATCCTTTAATTGCATAGTTTACCAAATCTTGGTCGGTAGGATTCTCTATCTCATTGTACCAACGACCAGCATCTAACATTGTAGAAAGAGGTACTAAACCAACAATTTCAGAACCACAGGTTTCTACTGAATGGTCATTTGCAATAGATTTTACAGCTTCGAAAGCAGTGTGCAAAGATGTTGAATTAATATCTCGCAAATTCATTGATACCTGTGAAATTCCGTGGGATTCCAATGGTAAGCCCATTCCCTGAACCATTTCAAGCATCCCTGGTATTCTCATTTTGTCACCGGTTGAATTCTTGATTAATCGGCCACTACTCCTGATAATCGTACCTACTTTCTTCGCTACTGCGGCATCGGTTTCTTGGAGGTTTACATTGTATGCAACTAATATATCCCGCGCACCAATAACTACAGCCCCAAATTTGGCGATTTTTTCGGTCCACTGTGATGGTCCAAAATCAGGCATTAACGGACCATTATTTGCATACCTTTCTTCTAATGATTCATATTCTCCCTTCCGTAGATCTGATAGCAATCTCCTATCTTCACTAACTGCAGCATAACCATAAAGAAAAGCGGGAATTGATAGTTCATCACTGACTTTTTTTGCTAATCTTGTTGCTAATTCGACGCATTCCTGCATAGTCGATTCTTGAATTGGAATAAAGGGGCATACATCAACAGCTCCGATGCGTGGATGCTCGCCTTTGTGCTTCCTCATGTCAATATGTTCAAAGGAAGATTTGATTACGTTAAATGCTGCCTGAACTACAGAGTCTGGTTCACCAGCGATTGTTAAAACAGTTCTATTGTAATCAGGGTCTGGTTCTACGCCTAATATCATGCAACCTTCAATTCCCATTGCTGAATTGGCAATTTTTTCAATTATGGATTGGTCGCGCCCCTCTGAAAAGTTAGGTACACATTCGATTATTTTGCCCATAGTTCACCCTTGTAGTGGTGACTGAATAATCTTGTCGACTTAATTGTACAAAGCATCAGGAGAAGAAGTATTTCCACCAGATTCTCTCTTCTTTTTTATTCTCTCAATAGCCATTATAGCATCTTTTTGAGTGATTTTTGTACGGTTTTCTCTAATCGCAATCATTCCAGATTCAACAGTAGTTGCATTTAGCTCGGCTCCACTGAAGCCTTCGGTCAACTCAACCAATTTTCTGAGGTTAAGCCTAGAAGTTGACATTTTTTCGAAATGTATTCCCAAAATTTTCTTTCGACCACCTTCATCAGGAAGAGGTATTTCTATGATCCTGTCAAATCTCCCCGGCCTCAATAATGCATCATCGAGGATATCTGGACGGTTTGTAGCCGCAATAATTTTCACATTTTCCAATGCATCAAATCCATCTAATTCTGCTAATAACTGCATTAGAGTTCTTTGGACTTCTCTATCGCCACTTGTAGCAGAATCCAATCTCTTTGCACCTATTGCATCTATTTCATCCAAGAAAATTATAGCAGGAGATTTTTCCTTTGCCAAAGAAAATAATTCTCTGACTAGCCTGCCACCCTCTCCAATGTATTTTTGTGCCAATTCAGAACCAACCATGCGAATGAATGAAGCCTGTGTTTGATTAGCAACCGCTTTGGCAAGCATTGTTTTACCGCATCCAGGAGGTCCGACTAGGAGAACTCCCTTTGGTGGAGAAACTCCTACTTTTGTAAATAATTCAGGTTTTTCAAGGGGTAATTCGATTGCCTCCCTTACTTGAAGGACTTGCTCATCTAATCCACCAAGGTCTTTGTAGGTCACAATTGGTTTTTCTACCATTTCTGCACCTGATACCATTGGGTCCCAAGCATCGCTAAGCAATTCTATGACAGATAAATTATCTTGGTTGAGTGCAACTCTTGTTCCAGGTTTTAGTTTATCTGTAGTCAATCTTGGATTAATTCCTACTTGGAAAACCGTTCCGTTTGTGGACCTAACAATAGCCCTTTCTTCATCTAATATATCTTGGATATGGCCTATTATCAACGGAGGAGACCTCAGTATCCTCAATTCATTATCCAATCCACTGGCTTTTTTCTTTAACTCAGTAACTTCATTTTGGAGTGACCTTTTCTCTTGTAGTAAATTTTGAGCCTCATCCTGTAACGACTTAAACTGGTTTTCAAGATTCTTTAATTCAATGTCTTCACTGTGCCGGGAATTTGAAGAGTGATTGTCAACTTCGACTCCCATGGTTTCCCTGTGTGGCAAGACCTTATTGAATCATCTGTATGTACACATCGTGATAACTAATTTACGAAGGCTTGATGAATTACCGATATTACAGATAATCGGTGAAGGCATGGGTGATTGCGAATTATGTGGCGCGATGAAGGTTGGCACACGGCTTGTTACTATGGAAAGAACACAGGTACAGGCATGCAAGAGGTGTACTGATAAGCTTGGTCTAAATGATGTAAAACTTGCACCGGGACTCGCTAAAGCCAAGTCTAATTCCACAACATCAGGAGGATACGGTGGGATTGGGAAGAAGGGTAAAGACATCATGATACGAGGTGAAAAAGAATTGGCTGGAGATTTTGCCAAACGAATTTCAACAGCGAGACAAAATAAAGGCTGGGATAAAAAAGAATTAGCGAGACGTATGGCGGAAAAAGTAAACATCGTCATTTCGGCTGAATCAGGAAAAAGGCCTACTGATGCAGTAATAAGAAAACTAGAGAGGACTCTGGACATCAAACTTATGATTGAACCAAAACCCGATGAAAATCGTAAAATTGTTTCAGGTTCAGGGAGAGGTTTTACGATAGGAGACTTTTTGCTCGACAATAAGGAATGATTATTGTGTCAAAACCCATTCCTTTACATGCGATTTGGTTAGCACAGGATGATCCTAAAAAGAATACAGCAGTAAAGTTAAGCAGGAGAAATCAAATATATCTGCATAAAGATTTCCGAAAATTACCAAAAAAAGGAATCATTTTAGAACCACTTTGTGGAAAGGTTTTCGGTCCTGAAGACCATGACTTGCTCACGCAAAATCACGGAGCAATTGTCGGTTTAGATTGTTCATGGAACCTAATAGAAGATTCTGTTTCAACAGTAATGAGTATGACGCGTTTGCAACCGAGGATGCTACCTCTATTACTTGCAGCAAACCCAGTCAATTGGGGTAAACCGAGTAAATTAACCACTGCAGAAGCCATAGCTGCCACTTTGTATCTTGTTGGTAGTAAAGATACAGCACGAAATTTACTATCGGCATTTAGTTGGGGTGAACAATTCTTTATTTTGAATAAAGAGCCATTAGATGCCTACTCTATGGCTAGTAGTTCAAAAGAACTTGTAGATTTACAATTTGAGTTCTTTGACATAGATAATTGAGGTTATGACATGGTCAAGCGTCCAATTCACCGCTATGAGAACGCTCAGTTTATTCCCGAATATGACGAATTAGCAGAAGAAAGTATCATACAGATTGTAAATCAAAATGAGGCTATTGTGAGGATACTAGCAACGCCGTTAGACCTAGAGGATTTGGCTGTAGGACACATCTTTTCTGAGGGTAGAGGTGATGTTGAATCTGTTAGCACAAACGGAACAACTGTAACTGTCATTGGCAACATAATACCAAGACCAAGTAATGATATCTTGACTGCTTCTTGTGGTGCTTGCTCTACAGGTGAGGTAGAAATCCCTAATGGGATTGTGACCAACAACGCATCAATAGTGTCGGATTTCAAATCAATAATGGAAAATATGCGTTCAAAGCAATTGATATTCCAGAGAACCGGCGGAGTTCACGCATCTGCTATATTAGATACAAAGGGAAAAATTCTACACATAAGGGAAGACATTGGTAGACACAACGCTATGGATAAAGCAATAGGTGCCTGCTTGAGAGAATCTGAATCGCCTAAGATAATTGCATTATCGAGTAGAATAGGTTGGGAATTGGTTGCAAAAGCGGTAAGGGCCAATGTAGAGATAATTATTGCGGCCGGAGCTATAAGTGCGTCAGCAGAACGATTAGCACGAAGTTCCAACATTACATTGATTGGATTCGCAAATCAAGATAAACCGATGATTATAGGTTCGACTAACCGCATAGTTGACAAAGAGGACTAATTTGGGATAATTATGCCAACAAGAGACGAGCCTTCTGCCGCAACTCCTGTTGACAGGAATCCTTTGAAGTTATCAAAACCGAAAAACATCGCCGCAGGCATACCTGCTGCAAACTCATCAATGTACCACGGTCTTAGGAAAATGGGAGTAACTAAAACCATCAAAACCTTAACTCTGGTTAACCAATCAGAAGGATTTGATTGTCCCGGATGCGCCTGGCCAGACCCTAAACATTCATCGTTGTTTGAATTTTGTGAAAATGGCGCGAAAGCAGTTGCAGATGAAGCTACAAAGAAAAAAATAACACCCAAATTTTTCAATGATTACACTGTTCAGGAATTGTCGCAAAAGAGCGATTACTGGCTTAATGAGCAAGGACGACTAACGAGTCCGGTATACATGAGCCCTGGAAAAAGCAATTACAAACCAATCTCATGGGAAGAAGCATTTACAATAATCAATGACAGAATCAAATCATCAGATGATCCAAACAGATCAGTATTTTACACATCCGGAAGAACTTCCAATGAGGCGGCTTTTCTATACCAACTATTTGTCAGAAGTTTAGGTACGAATAACATGCCAGATTGTTCTAATATGTGTCATGAATCAAGCGGTCGAGGATTAGGCGAGGCAATCGGTATTGGTAAAGGAACAGTCACTTTAGAAGATTTTAACCACGCTGAAGTGATTCTGGTTATCGGTCAAAACCCTGGCACTAACCACCCAAGAATGCTTACTGCACTAAGAGATTCAAAGCGAAATGGTTCCAAAATTATTCATGTTAATCCACTTCCTGAAACTGGTTTGCAGAGGTTCAAACATCCGCAAGATTATCTGAAACTGTCATTTGGTAGTGAACAACTTTCAGACCTGTTTTTGCAAATCAAAATTGGCGGAGATGCCGCTTTAATGCACGGATTGATGAAGGTTCAATTAGAATTACAAGCATTGGATGAAAAGTTCATAAAATCCTCGACTTCCGGATTTGATAAATTAGTAGAGAATGTGAAATCAACTAGTTGGAATCAAATAGAAATAGATTCTGGATTATCTAGATTCCAAATAGAAAAGGCAGGTAAAATCCTAGCTGAATCGAAAGCAACCATTGCTTGTTGGGCAATGGGATTGACGCAGCACAAAAACGGTGTTTCAGTTATTCAAGAAGTTACTAATCTTCTACTGATGGGTGGGCATATAGGAAAGAAAGGAGCAGGTTTGTGTCCAGTAAGAGGGCATTCTAATGTTCAAGGAGACAGAACAGTTGGTATATGGGAGAGGCCATCTGAGAAATTTTTAGAAAAATTAGACACTGCATGCGGAATTAATAGTCCGCGAAACCATGGTTATGACGTAGTCGAATCAATAAAAGCGATGGATGACGAAAAAGTCGACCTATTGTTTTGCATGGGCGGGAATTTCTTGTCTGCAACCCCAGATACAGAATTCACAGCAAGGGCTATGGCAAAAGTCGATCTGACAGTTCAAGTATCCACTAAACTAAACAGGTCTCATCTGATTACTGGCCGGCATGCCCTAATTCTACCATGTTTAGGAAGAACGGAGTTGGATATGCAGGGTTCCGGCCAACAATTCGTCACAGTAGAGAATTCCATGGGTATTGTTCACACTTCTATTGGCAATCTAAAACCGGCGTCAATAGATTTGAAAAGTGAGCCTTGGATAATAGCTCAGTTAGCATCACACGTCTTAGATGATGAAAGGAACTGGCTCGAACTCGTTGAGAATTATGATAGAATAAGAGATTTGATGGCCAGCGCCTTACATGGCTTTGAAGATTATAATGAAAGAGTGAGGAATAAAAATGGATTCGCTCTTCCAAATCTCCCGAGAGATTCAAGAGAATTCGACACTCCTAATAAAAAAGCAAATTTCATAACTCACAAACTACCAAATGTAAAGGTAGAAGATGGAAAATACGTCATGATGACAATTCGGTCACATGACCAATACAATACAACAATTTATGGCCTATCTGATAGATACCGCGGTATAAAAGGCAATAGGAGAGTGATTTTGATGAATGCTAATGATATGTCTAATCGTGGATGGAAAACTAGACATATAGTCGATGTTGTCTCACACCACAATGGGCAAAATCGTCGATCTGATGGGTGGTCTGTAATTCCTTATGACATTCCTGAAGGAAATATAGCATCATATTTCCCTGAAGCAAATGTGTTAGTACCAATTGATTCAACTGCACATAAATCAAATACACCTACATCAAAATGGATTGTTTGCAGTCTCCTCGAGCCAGGTAGTGATTTGCTCGAGGAGGAATAATTTTGTCAAAAGGATACATTGAATTCTTTTCTAGTAACCCAAAATACCGTAGATTGTGGGCGGCTACAGTAATATCGTTACTCGGTGAATGGTTCAATACAATAGCGTTGTTTTTCCTCATTTTGGAATATTCGGGTTCTGAATTTCTTTTGGGAATTTTATTCTCAGTTCGTATGTTGTTATTTGGAATTTCACAACCAATCAATGGCCTGTTAGCCGACAGATTGAATCGTAAAAGTCTGATGTTTTGGTCAAATATCTTACAAATCGGTTTAGCATTATCATTTATTCTGGTTGATGGCCCAGAAGATATGTGGTGGCTCATTACGGTTTCAGGTATAATGATGCTTTTACACGGCGTGTATGTGACTGCTGAGAGAGCAGCAGTGCCTAATATTGTGGATGAAGATGATTTGATCACAGCCAACGCGATTGGTAGTGCATCATGGTCAACCGCTCTATGCATAGGAGCTATGTTAGGAGGTGTTGTTGTTAGCGAACTGGGTACAGATGCAGCGTTCATTATAGATTCAATAACATTCTTAGTATCTTCACTGATTTTGATTCCATTAGTCATTGAGCAAAAAATTGACGATAATATGAAAGGTCCAATTTTCAAGACTGCATTATCAAACATCATAATTGGATGGAATCGAATTTATTCAGATAAGAAATTACTCCGCATCGTTTTCGCTAAAAGTTCATGGAATTTAGCTGGAGCAGGCCTCGCAGGAGTATTTTTGGTTCTAGCTGGAGCCGATATTACGGGTTACGGAGCAGCCTTTGGATTTGGTTTATTCTTCTTCGCTAGAGGAATAGGTACAGGTATTGGGCCACTAATAGCACGTTCAGTGTTCAAAGATAAATCCAAATGGCCTTCATTGATTGGAATATTAGTTTCAATAAGCGGAATATTTTACCTACTTGTCGGTTTAACCCTTGATATTTATTTACCTTTGACAGTATGTCTCATTATAATCTCTCATTCTGCAAGTGGAGGTAATTGGGTTTTATCTACAGTGTTAACACAAAGTTGGGTAGAAGATGAAGTTAGAGGTAGAGTCTTTTCAATGGACATGTTGATACTTGGTACATCAGCAGCCCTCTCTACTACCACTGCGGGTTATCTTGTAGAATATCACAACCTTAGTTTGAAATCTGGATTTATTTATTTCTCACTACTAATGATTGTATGTGGTATCATATTCACACTTTGGAGACCAGATAATCAACCAACACAAACTTCGTGAGTGCATTTAGGTGGTTCCCAGTACAACTTATCCGCAGGATTGAAAGTATCCAATTGCAAGGTGCTATCAGAACCCTCAATGATTGTTACTATCGATGATGTCGAAGCTGGCAAGTAATCTTCACCTGTCGACCTTAGTGAAATTTTTAATGTGTTTCCAGCAGTAATTTCTGCGTCTAAGGGCATGAATTCCATTTTCGCATTGATTGTATCAAATACAGGTGTCCATGTAGGCGATAAATCATCACCACCTGCATGATATCTCAAATCCATTATAGCATGCCCAATGTGTATACATCCCGACTGATTGCACTCTTCCAATAAGGCGTATAACTGACCTCCTACGGTTGAGGTGGAAACCTCCACATGTAGACGTGGTGTGCCCTGGATGTACATATTATTCTCGAGTGGAGCGGTCTCGTACTCAGGCCCAGTAGATGCATCAGGCAGAACATTTGGTCCTCCAGAGCGAGTCATATCGGTTCCTAGTTCAAATCGTATTTCATCTACATCACTTGCTGGATACCTATCTTCTATTCTCCAAGAGCCTTGATTAGACTGTATTTCCACGTGCAATAATGGTTTGTCACCTACACTCTTCAAGTAATAATCAAACCATTCTAGAAGATCCTGCATCCAATCAAATCGAATCATTTCAGGGAAGGCCTCCCCACCCCTTCCACCTAAATCCGACCTATCTCTAAGTTGAATTGGTCTGTCTGGATAATCGTGGTCCCATTGACCAAAAAGGCCCTTTGCTTCTATACCGTTGTCGATGAGTTTGTTTATCGTAGGAACAGCCATGTGCGGATCAACATTCCAATCATGCATCCCTTGAATCAAATAAACGGACCCTTCGTAATTATCAAGCACTCTGTCTAGGAAATACCTTTCAGCCCAGTAATCTCCAGCAACTTCGCTACCAAACATCCAAGCAGAAACTCCCGTGCCGGGCCCTATGAGGTAATCAGGACATATGTTGCCATAATCCTCCTCATCACCATCTATACCGTACGATCCATATACGCCATTGTGCATAATCGGAGCCCTTGCTTCTGAGGACCCATTCCGCCACATCAATTCTTTGACTCCAATTAATCCAGAAATTGGAACTATTGTTTTCAAGTGGTCATTCCCAAACATAGCAGCCTGCCAAGGTGTTGAACCATCATATGATTTCCCAATCATGGCCACGTTTCCATTTGACCAATCTTGACTACCCAACCATGAAACAGCAGCATCGTTACCTAATTGCTCTGCTGTCCCCATAAGGTCCATACAGTGGTTGGATCTCCCAGTTCCAGTAACAGATATCTGTGCAAAAGCATATCCATGAGGTAGTATCTGGTCGATTATCATTTGACCAAGCCATGAGCCTGGTACTTCTATTGTTGGAGTGTTAACGCTCGGTTCTTGGAAATATGGTCCAAATTCAGCGATAACTGGAACGGTCACCCCTTCTGGAACATTAGGTCTCCAATAAGCAAGGGATATCTTACCATCAGGAGCCGCTCCACCTTCTTCAAGTGGAAGTTCATATTCAACAAATACGTGAGTTGAGTTCCATTCGTTTGAGGTCTCTAATAATTTATATTCTCCAAATTCCATAACAAAACCATTGTCCATGTTTGTGATGTAATCTAATTTCCCTCTTTCCCAAACTGGAACCCTAACTTCACGGTTCGAGGATGACTTCATTGTGCTTTCAATTACATCTCCAAACATCACAGCTAACATCAAAAAGACTATTGAAACAGCCACAGTCGCTAGTGCTATACCATTAAGGAGCGATTTATCTCGATTAGGTTCCGCATATTCAGCGAAATAAACCTCATCCTCCATGGCTATCCGATTGCATTTATACAAATAGAATTGACGATTGCTTACAAGAGTCAATAAACTACATTCAATTGGGATAATCATGCCATCTGAAGTTGAGTTGATGCAAAAGCATGTGGCAGAAGGAATTCCCGAAGAACTACCGATTCATCCTGGTATTTCTGAAGATGTTGACAATGCACCTAACCGTAGACAGATTCTATCACTAGAAGAGAAAAAACTTGCAGTCAAAAATGCGCTTAGGTATTTCGATGTTAAACATCATGAGGTGTTGGCTGAAGAATTTGCAGAGGAGTTAGAGAATTACGGGCGAATCTGGATGATGCGTTACCGCCCAACTGAGTATCCTATCAAAGCATATTCAATAAGTGATTATCCCACAAAAAGCATTCAAGCCGCTGCTATTATGTTGATGATTCATAATAATCTCGATAAAGATGTTGCGCAGTTTCCACACCAACTAATTACGTATGGTGGGAATGGTGCTGTTTTCCAAAACTGGGCTCAATACAGGCTTACAATGAAGTACCTCTCAGAAATGGAAGATGATCAAACTTTAGTAATGTATAGTGGGCATCCAATGGGCTTGTTTCCATCTGACACTTCATCACCTAGAGTTGTAGTAACCAACGGTATGGTAATTCCTAATTATTCAAGCCAAGATGATTATGATAAAATGAATGCGTTAGGAGTTAGCCAATTTGGACAGATGACTGCAGGTTCCTACATGTACATAGGTCCACAAGGAATAGTACATGGAACAATGATCACTATATTGAACGCCGCTCGCATGCATGTTGGCGCAAAAGATTCACTAGCGGGCGTAACATTTGTTACGTCTGGTTTAGGTGGAATGAGTGGCGCCCAAGCGAAAGCGGCGGTTATTGCTGGAGCATCTTGTATTGTTAGTGAAATTAATCCACATGCCGCATTTAAGAGGCATGAGCAAGGTTGGCTATCAGTTATTGCAGATGATGTAGACCACGCAATCGATTTGATGATTAAAAATCGGGATGAGGGTAGTGCAATATCAATTGGTCATGTAGGAAATATTGTCGAATTATTAGAAAGGTTGGTAGAAAGGGGCGTCAATATCGATCTTTTATCTGACCAGACTAGTTTGCACAATCCATGGCAAGGCGGATACTATCCCGTCACTATGGATTTTGATAATGGGAAAGAAATGCTTGCAAGGGATCCTGATCAATTCAAATTTGAAGTTCAGGAAACCCTGCGCCGACATGCTATTGCAGTTAACAAATTAGTTGATAATGGAACATATTTTTGGGATTACGGCAATGCATTTCTCTTAGAGGCATCGAGAGCAGGTGCTGATGTACTAAGTTCTGATAAGTCTAGTTTCAAATATCCAAGCTATGTTGAAGATATAATGGGTCCAATGTGTTTTGACTATGGTTTTGGACCTTTCAGGTGGGTTTGCACATCAGGATTGGAAGAGGATTTAGACAAAACAGACAAGATAGCTTGTGATGTTTTACATAAACTATCCAAGGAAGCACCGGAAGAAATTCAGCAACAAATGGTAGATAATATCCGATGGATTGAAGGGGCAAAAAGCAATGGTTTAGTCGTCGGTAGTCAGGCCAGGATTTTGTATGCAGATGCGGTTGGTAGAGTTGAAATTGCAAAACGATTCAATGACGCTATCAGGGATGGCTTGATTTCTTCTCCGATTGTTCTGGGGCGGGACCATCACGATGTATCCGGTACAGATTCACCTTATCGTGAAACTGCAAATATTCGTGATGGATCGATGTTTACTGCTGATATGGCTGTCCAAAATTTTGTTGGCGACTCATTTAGAGGAGCGACTTGGGTGAGTTTACACAATGGCGGAGGTGTAGGCTGGGGGGAGGTAATCAATGGAGGATTTGGAATGGTAATTGATGGTTCTGAAGCAAGTGAAAAAAATCTAATTTCGATGCTCGATTGGGATGTTAACAATGGAATATCTCGAAGAGCGTGGGCTAGAAATAAAGGTGCAATTTTTGCCATTACGAGAGCGATGGAATCAAATCCTAAGTTATCTGTAACTTTACCATCAATCGCACGCGACGAATTGATTGAGAATATATTCGGAAGTGAAACTCAATGACAATTGTTCATTTAGATGGTAGGACCTTGACGGTTAACGAAATATCCCTTGTATCAAAAGGTGTGAAAGTCGACATCGCATCAGATGCAATTATCAATATTAATCTAGCAAGAGATGTGATAGAAAAAATACTTGCTACCGGAGTGACAGTTTATGGAATAAACACCGGATTTGGGTCTTTGGTTTCTGAGATAATTTCTTCTGAAGATTTATCTGATTTACAGCTAAATCTTATCAGGTCCCACGCTTGCGCAGTCGGAGAATATATGTCAATAGAAGACACACGGGCAATGATGTGCGTGCGGGCTAATTCATTGGTCAAGGGAAACTCAGGAATTCAATTATCCGTAATCCAACAAATAATTTCATACCTAAATAATGGCGTAATACCAGTAGTGCCACGAATCGGCTCTCTGGGCGCATCTGGTGATTTAGCACCACTATCCCACATGGCACTTGCATTGGTTGGCGAGGGGAAAGTATGGCGAGGTAATGACATTGTACCAACAATGACTTTACTAAAAGAGAAAGGACTTATACCCGTTGAATTAGCCGCAAAAGATGGTTTGTCATTGATAAATGGTACTAGCCAAATGTGTTCATTCCTTACCAGAGCAGAAAGAGAATTGTCAAATTTGATACAGATGGCAGATTTAATTGCATCCGCTTCTATTGATGCCAGAGAATGCACCATTACTCCAATGGATATTAGAGTTCACAACGCAAGGCCTCACCCTGGGCAAATACTTGTTGCGAATAGAATCTCTAAAATTTTGAAAAATTCTGCGATATTGAAAGCCCACAAACATTGTTCTCGAGTTCAAGATGCCTATTCATTCAGGTGTATCCCTCAGGTTCATGGAATGGTAAATGAGAAATTGAATGCTCTCAAAGACACTTTAAATATCGAAATAAATAGTGCTACAGACAATCCTCTGGTATTCCCTGACCACAATTTAGAACTAACGCAACAAGTTGTTAGTCAGGGAAATTTCCACGGAGAAATATTAGGCGCTGTTGCAGATAATATGTCTCACGCAATATTTGAGTTGGCTAGTATCAGCGAGAGGAGAATTGACCAAATCGTGGATCCTGTGCGAAGTGGTTTACCTGGATACCTAGCCGTGAATTCCGGATTGGAATCTGGCATGATGATAGTTCATTATACTGCAGCCGCTCTATTATCAGAAATGCACGGCCACGCAATGCCAAAATCTGCATTTTCTACAACTACCTCTGGTGGTCAGGAAGATTACGTATCAATGGGTGCTACCGCTACCTGGAACCTAGTTGAAGCGACAAACAAACTATCCAAACTTCTTGCATGTGAATTAATTATCGCCTGTGAAGCCTTAGAATATAATTCAAATGAATCTTCCAAATATGTTGAGACATTAAGGAAATTACTTCGAAAGGTATGTCCGAAATTGGAAGGTGACCGGAGTTTATCAGAAGAAATTGAAAATGTTGCAGAAGAATTACTGAATGGATCATGGTTAACAAGAATCAACACTGAATGTGGTGCTTTGCCTACATGATTTCGTTAATTCTATTTTCGACTTCATCAAACCCCGTTAATTGACGAATCCTGAATCGCAGTTTAATTACATCCGATTTCCAACCTTGCGAATCAAGTAAATCAAGACGATTATCGAGATCAACGGCCCTGCGCACCTTTTCTTCTACCTGTTTATACTGAGAAAACCCGTAATCATCATCCAATGTAAATAAGGAAGTATCCAATTCTGATACGTCTAAACCCATTCTCCTCCACTGAAGAATCCTCTTCCGCAATGTTTCCTTAGTGTAGCCATCTCTTGTTATTGGCGTCAAGTATCTAAGTGATGAGATCGAAGCCTCCTCATCAAAGCTAACTTTGGCTTCTTCGATATCTACGCGATTTTCATCACTTTCCTGAATGCTATTATCAATGAGGTCTGGTAAATTCCACTCAATTGTACTTCCCTGCCATTTTGACAGATTAATATCGTCTAAAACGTCTATTGCTAACGAGAATAAAACAGATTTGGATGTTCCATAGACTAAGTCTTTTATGTCCATTATCATTGTGTAAAAATCATCAAATCCGTGCATTGAAATTAGCCATTCGCAACCTTCAATTATCAATAAATCAACATCGTTAGACAATATCTCACTAACTTTTCCATAAAATGAAGATAATTCGGGCCCAATTGCCCCATTGGATTCTTGCTTAGTCAACCAATACGATTCTACTTTCTCCAAATCAAAGTGCTCTACTAGTCGTCTGTGGGGTAAGCGCGAAATGAAAACTACCTTACCTTCATTCCTAGACGATATTTTGTCAATATGTGCCAATATTGCTCGTTGAGAAATCAAATTTAGAGAGTATACTTTTCCTTTTTCAAAACCAAACATCGCCGTTCACCATTTACCCCTTATATGTACACCGATAAACTTCTAGTCCATGAATAATTATATCCATTGAAGGATTCGGGTAAGTAGTGACAGGCATGAGTGACGAACCTAATCAAGAAATTCCAATGGCGGAATGTGGTGCGTGTGAAGCTATTATTCCACTCGATAGTCAGTCTTGCCCAATTTGTAAAGCAGTATTTGGAGATGTTTCCGATACCGCCCTTGGAGAATGTGGAGCTTGCGGTGAAATACAGTCAGCAGATTCAGAAAAATGTGTTTCTTGCGGTGTTTCATTCGTCACCGAAGCGGTTGACTCCGTAGTTCCGCCTAGCGCTCCTGTGGCGGTTTCATCAACTGATGAAATTCAAGAAACAGTGCGGGAATCAACTGATGAAAATGAGAGTAAATCAATCGATGAACCCGCAGATGATATAGTGCCAGAGAACGAAGTAATCACATCAGAAGCGGATGATGAAATCCCAACCGATTCCCTCGGAGAGCAAGAATCTACTGCTGAAGATAATCTGTTGGATACATTAACTGACGAAGAAGATGCAAATAGCGAAGAAGTTCTTGACGAGGATACTGGTACTCTGAGCGGAGATTCTCAAGACCAAAGTGAGGCAATTTCACCTGAAGTTGATATTGACAATTCAGAAATGGATTTCGATGGTGAAAGTGATGCCGAAACTGCGGTAGATGAAGCTGAATCATCGGATGAAATTGAAGGAGATGGAGATTTAGATTCTGATGAAGAGGTTGATGATCAAGACATCGAAGATGGAGAAGGTGAAGAAGAACCTGATGCCTCCGAAGAAGGTAGTGCTGAGGAAGAAGAAATCGATGTTGAAGATAGCAAACCCTCTATTGAAATTACTGACCAAGAAGTCATTACTGCCTTTGAAAACTTAGCATTGTCAATCGCATCATCTAACATGACAGCTGCAGAAGCTTTTGCTGAAATCGATAGAAATGACGACGGTTTGATAGACGGTCCCGAAATGCAAAAAGGCATTGAAAATATAGGTGGGGAAAAACTCCAACCTACCCATGTAAAGGCCATTATGAATTATCTTGATTCAGATGAAGATAACAGGGTTGACCCCCAAGAATTATTAGGTGCATTGGATGGATTAGGATTTGGTATTCAAGCCGGAAAGATGTCAAAACCAGTGAAAGTTAAGGAATTCCCAACTCCTGTACAAAAAATCGTAATGAGTAAATCCGCTAATGACATTTATTATCCTGTGATGTACTTTTTGTTTGTAACATTCATTGGTCTTTGGGTTGTAAATGGAATGGGCTTACTAGTAGATGGAACTGGAGGCACCATAGAATACGAAGGTCATCAAGCTGATTGGGGCTTCGCAGAAGAAGGTAATTGGGATATCTGTGAGACGGATATTGAGAACATGCCTGACCCATGTGCAGGAAATGTGCGAATGGGAGACACATACCCCTGTGACCCACTTTTAGATCCAAAGAAATGTGAGAATTCACTCACCATCTTCAGTGGAGATAATGGTGCTTCTAGTATGCCTGCAGGTTTCTACTTGGATGGAATAATCATGATTGTTTTAGGAGTCATTGGCCTTGCTGGCACAGCATATTTGCACCTACTGTATGCTCCTTCGTTACGTGAGCGCGCCAAGGTTTTGAAGGGAGATTCAGACACTGGTTCTGAAGACTCTAACTCTGATGAAGAGGAGGATGAAGAAGCCGAAGAGAGTGATGAAGAAAGCGCATTAGATGCCCCAGTTGACTTAGTTATTGAAGACGAAAAAGATGTTGTTTCAGACGATGATGACATAGAAGAAGATGACGAACAAGTCGATGAAAATTCCGAAGATGATGAAGACACAGAAGACTATGATGAGGATGAGGCAGGAGATGAAGTCGACATTGGATCTTGGGTTGGTCTAGATATCGAAGGTGAGGAATATTTCGGTGAAATAATTGAATTCGATGATGACGAAGGGACAGTAACTATCGAAACTGAAGATGGTGAGGAAATAACGGCATACCAAGACGAGATGTTCTTTGATGATGAATGATTTGTGGTTCTAATGGCTGACAAATTGGACGTCCTAATAGGCAAGGAATATTGTCCGGTTTGTGCCTCGATTTATCAGAAAAATACACAGCGGTGTCCAGAATGCGGGACATTTCATTCTGGAGTTCACTTAGAGGATAGAGAACCCCCAACACCTGAACAGAGAATTACCAACAGAGAAGTCGACCCTTCAGATTATTCAATAAATCCAAACACAGCAATAGTCGATGAGGAATTTGATAGTGATGATGGAGCTGTTAAGAATTGGACTGGCGGTTCAACAGATTTCTCCTTTGAGGACGATACGCCAGTAGAAAAGATAGAGTCGAATAAAAAGAAACCAGAATTAGAAGAAACCGAAATTCTTCACGATGATTGATTTTTCAATAAACCCCTTTCAATTAATAATTAACCTCAAATCAAAAAGTGGGCTCGGCCAGAATTGAACTGGCGATCTTTGCCATGTCAAGGCAACGTCATAACCCCTAGACCACGAGCCCTAGTAGTATTTCCAATCAATCGACGTATATATCCGAATCGGTAATACACATTAGGATACTATTTTTGATATTTTTCCAGTGCAACCGTCCTGGGAACAGAAACCAGCACACCTTGTACGACCATTACTCATTTTGATTAGCTTACCATCTTTAATTGGTCCGTAATTTTTGCACTTCAAACAAAAACCGCTAACTTCTGCCATTGGAACCATTTATTCGTGGAATATCACACTAATGAATCCATTGATTAATGCTTAATGCCAAAAAAATCAGAAAATACCCCTTCTACCCCCTCCCTTGAAGCCCATAAATGCAGTTTTTTGATTGTTTTTAATCAAAAACGATGTGCTGAGGTCCATTGTTTCTTACTGGTTAGAGGATGTTGTCGCATAATGTGCGTTATGCGACACGACGGGTCACTCTAGATTCAGGTATTTAGGATCTAGAGAGAACATCCCTACAAGTGGAGGACCAGATAGTAAAGATTCTATTCCCCCATCCCTAATATCAAGTTCATTAATTATTCTTTTAGCACAATTTCTCCAAGATTCTTCGTCCTCATAAATTGACTGAACCAAAAACATAGCATTACCGTCCATACTTCGTGAAACCCAAGCTTTCAGACAACCTTCTGTTCTTCTCCGCATTTCCTGTCGTGCTTCAAGCATTCTTTCCAATCGCGCATCAACACCTTTTCGAGATGAGCACACCACAGTTTCTAACCAAACCTCTTTTTTTGATTTCATAATAAATCCTTTCCCATAAATAATTAATGATAAATCATATTTCCGTTCACCATTGTAGATTCAAACGGACTCATGCCAGGTTGTAAGCACCATGCTTCCCAATTTTCCGAATTAACGATATTTAGATTCGCTACACTTCCAACCTCAATCTTTCCATGAGCTAGTCCGCTTGGATGTGGAGTAGTTTTTGCTGAATTAACAGTACATGCCGCTAAAGCAATAATTGGTGATATTTCATTCCGCTGAACCAAAATAGATGCTAAAAATGGGAGATTCAAAGTACGGCAATTTGGATTAAAATCTGAGGCTATAGTCCATCTCCAATTATTGTCACAACAATCTTGGAAAGGTGGGTAATTCTCTCCCATTGAATATGGCGTCCCAGGTAAGAACCCGGTGTTTACACCTTTAGACTCCATTTTTTCTCGTGAGTCAGGAGATGTGTAATGTGCATGGTCGGCAGTCGTAACACGAAGTGCAGATGCTAAATCACCGCCACCTCCGTCACTGAATTCATCAATATGTAGTCTCAAATCTAGCCCCAACCTTCTACTTTCTTTCATTATGTCTTCGGTCTGTTCGATTGAAAACCAACCAGGTTCACAGAAAACATCTGCACTTCTTGCTACGCCTTGGTCTATAATTGAAGGCAACTGGTCAGAGAGAATTTGTTCCGTATATTCAGCGTACGACATACCTTTAGGGGTAGCATGCGCTCCCAACCATGTTAAGTCAACAGTTGGTAATCCTTCTAAGGAACTTATTGAATTTCCAACATCCAATAGCTTCAATTCACTTTCTGTCGTTAATCCATACCCAGATTTAGCCTCTAAATGAGTCGTTCCGAATTTTAGAGCCTTACCCAATCTGTCCACGCCAATTTTTGTTAGGTCCTCGGAAGATATGTTTCTTGTCGATTTGACTGTGCTGGCAATTCCTCCGCCAAGGGAAGCGATTTCAGAATACGTTTTCCCTTGTTGTTTCCACACAATTTCTTTGCTTCTATCGCCAGCCCACAATAAGTGAGTATGAGCATCAACTAAACCGGGGACTAATGCCTTACCTTCGAGATCAATTTTTTCGATGCCATCGAATTCTTCGATTAATTCAGTAGTCTCTTCTATTCTAGCAATTATTCCATTCTTAACGTAAATCGCCAAGCCGTTATCATAGACTAAATCATCTGCAGAAAAATTACCTGATAGCACATCGTGACCAGACATATGTGCGATAGGCCCTGCATTGTAGAGTAGAGTCTCCATTGATATGTCTAAGTGAAACCGTTAGATAGTATATCCTACTCGTATTATCTATGAGAAAGGGATATACTCTTGGTATTGAATCCACGGCTCATACCTTCTCTTTTGGTCTTGTAGATCCGAACGGCGTCCCCATACCTTCAGTTTCCGATACTATCAGGCCTATAGAAGGAGGAATCCATCCCAGAGAAGCTGCAGACCATCATGTAGATTATTCAACAGAATTGTTTGCCAATTTACTTAGTGATAATGATTTAACTAGCATGGACATATCTGGTGTCGCTTATTCTCAAGGCCCGGGCATGGGAGCATGTTTACGTATTGGCGCCGCTGCTGCAAGAACTATTTCATCAAAACTCAAAGTCCCACTTATTGGGGTCAACCACTGTGTCGCACACATTGAAATCGGACGCCAACAATGTGGTTGTGATGACCCGATATTGCTCTATGTAAGCGGTGGTAACACTCAAGTCATAGCAAGATTAGATGGTAGATACCGCGTGCTGGGGGAAACGCTGGATATTGGAATCGGAAACATGCTTGACAAATTTGCTAGAAATCATGGAATACCATTTCCAGGTGGTCCGCAAATAGAAAAAGCTGCATTGAGGTGGAAGCAAGAAAATCCGAACCCTTCAATAGTTGGTCTAGAATTACCATATGCAGTGCACGGAATGGATTTGACATTTTCAGGATTACTAACTGCTGCCAATAAATTAGTGCAAAAAGGTAAACCATTTGATGCAGTATGTTGGAGCCTCCAAGAGCATGCTTTTGCAGCCTGCATCGAAGTTGCAGAAAGAGCATTAGCTCATACTGGAAAATCAGAAATCTTGTTGGGTGGAGGTGTTGCTTGTAACGAACGGCTACGTACTATGTCAGAAATTATGTGTAAGGAGCGGGGAGCAAGTAGTCATTGTCCACCAAAGATGTATTGTATAGATAACGGTACAATGATTGCAAGATTAGGATACTTAGAATTAGAATCCGGTCGGATTACGACCCCGAATAAATCTGGTGTTGACCAAGAATTGAGGACTGACCACACGCCAATTATTTGGTCATAGTAATGCCAAGGGTTATTTGAGTCCGCAATACCGCTAAAACCATGCAAGGTAGGCGTAGAAGGGATGAACCATTCAACCCTTTCGCGCCAAATGCAAGCCAGAAGGCTAAAGATAGGCGAGAAAAGTCATTAAAAAATAAGCCTAAACCACTCCAAGAAAACCCACAGAAAAAGGTGGATTTAGCGGCAAAACAGAGGGCTGCATTAAAAGAAATGGCGGCTCGAAATGAAGTTGTCAATGACCCAAGGTCTGAGCCCCTAAATTCCACTCAACAACAAGTCAACAAAACAAATGAAATCATTAAAATTACATCAACCTCCAATAAAGTGGAAGAGCAATCTAAACCGGAGAGTCGGGAAGAAAGGTTAGCAAAATTGAAAGAAAAATCAGCAGCAACTGCGCAATTTGCTAAAGAGGCTAAAACTGTAAAATCCGAAATAAAAAAAGAAGATATTACAGCTGAAGATGTATCTGCAAGTGCCCAAGAAATAATCTCTGAAATTACTGAAAAAATTGAAACTCAAACACAGGCAGATATTCCGGTAGAAAAAGAGTCTCGTGGGACATCTAATGTCTTTAAAACGATAAAAACCCAGATAAAATCAAAAGATAAAAAGGGCAAAAAAAGAAGGCCTGCTGACAAAAAAGGTGGAGGGCGACAGCCTCAAGCAAAAAAGTTAGACCGCAGAAAAATGTTGGAATACAAATATGCTGCAAAAGATTTACTCGATAACGATCTTGTAAAGGAAGAACATCGTTCGAATATAGTAGGCCAAATATGGGCTAAAGGGGAGCGGACAAGCGCAGAATCTGCATTAGAATTCATTAAGCAAAAACAAGATGAATTGATTATTCCTGAGGATGTTGCGCAAGAGTTAGCATCCCTGGTTAAAAGATATACAATAAAGAGATGATAATATGGCAACAGTAGAAAACAACAAGGTAGCAAGCGTACATTATACGGGAACACTTCCAGAATCGGGCGAAGTATTTGATAGCTCGGAAGGACGTGACCCTTTAACATTCTTAGTAGGGCACAGAAACATGATTCCTGGATTCGAAAGGGAGCTAATGGGAGCAAAGGTAGGAGACAAAGTAGAATTCACTCTTACCGCAGATGATGCATATGGCCAGAGAGACCCAAATGCAATTCAGGAAATTCCTAAAGATATGTTTGGAGAGATTACTCCAGAAGTAGGCATGACCCTGATGAGTGATGCAGGTCCCTTTCAAGTTTCTGAGGTTAATGATGACACAGTTACGGTTGATTTTAACCACGCTTTAGCTGGGCATTCCCTTACATTTAATGTTGAAGTAGTTGAAATAAGAGATGCTACCGAAGAGGAAATTGCTCACGGCCATGCACATGGGCCTGGCGGACATCACCACTGAGGTTTGTGAGATGGCAGGCCAGAGAAAAGAATCCTGGCAATCCCTTGGCGGTTTAGATATTTCAAGGATTTATGGTCCTGACGAAGCAGGTCAACCACCGTACACTCGCGGGATACATAGCACAATGTATCGATCAAAATTATGGACGATGAGGCAATATGCGGGCTTCGGTAGTGCGAAAGAAACCAATGAAAGATTCAAACTATTGTTAGAAAGGGGGCAAAAAGGTCTATCTGTGGCGTTTGATTTACCCACTCAATTAGGTTTAGACGCCGATGATGAACTAAGTATTGGAGAGGTTGGAAAGGTAGGAGTTTCTATTTCTTGTTTGGACGATATGCGTATACTGCTGAGAGATTTACCCTTGGATAAAGTATCTACTTCAATGACAATTAATGCTCCTGCGATGGTTTTACTTGCAATGTATGTTTTAATCGCAGAAGAAAATGGTGTTTCATCCCATCAAATTAGAGGGACTATACAAAATGATATTTTGAAAGAATACATCGCTAGAGGAACCTATATTTTTCCACCGAAAGAGTCCATGAGATTGATAACGGATATTTTCGAATATTGTAAATTAAATATTCCGAATTGGAACACGATTTCTATCTCAGGATATCACATTCGCGAAGCTGGATCGACTGCCGTACAAGAAATAGCATTCACCATAGCAAATGCCCTAGAGTATGTTCAAGCAGCAATTGATTCTGGACAAGATATTGATGATTTTGCTCCAAGACTGTCATTCTTTTTTAATTGCCACAACGATTTTTTCGAGGAAGTAGGGAAATTCAGAGCTGCAAGGAAATTATGGTATGACCTATTAACAAATCGATATTCACCAAAAAGTGATAAAAGTGTAAAATTGCGTTTCCACACCCAAGTAGCAGGAGTATCGCTAACTGCCCAACAACCGATAAACAACGTATCCCGAGTTACAATCCAAGCCTTAGCCGCTGTTTGTGGTGGCACACAAAGCTTGCATACAAACTCGTATGATGAGGCATTAGGTCTACCAACAGAAGAAAGCGCAACGGTAGCCTTGAGAACCCAACAAATTATTGCAGAGGAAAGTGGAGTAGCCGATGTGGTAGACCCTCTTGGAGGGTCTTATTTAGTTGAAGAAATTACGCAAAGAATCTATGACGATGCTTTGGAGCAAATCAAAAAAATAGAGAAATTAGGTGGTGCTCTGACAGCAATCGAATCGGGTTACCAACAGAAAGAAATTCATGAGGCAGCATGGAAACATCTCGGTCAAGTAGAGACTGGAGAAAGGAAAATCGTGGGTGTTAATTACGCGACTTTAGAGGAAGAGAAAATGCCTCCTGTTTTGAAGCCAGACCCTCAGATTGGGATAAATCAAGCAAGAAAACTAAATGATTTAAGGGGAAACCGTAGTATGAAAAGTGTCCAATCGGCTCTAAATAGTGTACGTGATGCTTGTATTTCTGGAGAAAATTTATTTCCAAGAGTCATAGATTGTCTACGAAATGATTGCACATTAGGTGAAATTATTGGTGTAATGAAAGAAGAATTTGGGACTTATATGGCTCCCAGCGGATTTTAGGTGATAAGATGAAGATTTATCTTGACCATATTGGCATTGCATGCCATGATTTGGAGGAAGCATCACCGTTTTGGAGATTGATTGGTCTTCTTCAAGGTGGTGATGAATTGGTAGAAGAACAGGGTGTAACCACTAGGTTCTTTTCAACCTCAGATGGTGATAAATTGAATCCCAAGATTGAGTTACTTGAGCCTACAAATATAGATACTCCGATTGGTAAATTCTTGACGAAAAGAGGCCCTGGTGTGCAACAAATATGTTTTAGGGTAGATGACTTAGAATTAATGATCACAAAATTAAAACAAAATGGAATAGTTATGATTGATGAATCCCCAAGAACTGGAGCGCATGGTGCAAAAATAGCATTCGTACATCCAAAGAGTACGGGTGGGGTACTGGTAGAATTAACACAGTATTAGTTGAACTGATGGACTTGATTTTTTATGTCAAACGAACCATTGTTAAAAGTAATATCAGTGAGCAAAAAATTTGCTGAAATTGAGGCCCTAACCAGTGTAAGCATTAACATTGATTCGGGGCAAGTAATCGGCTTAGTTGGAGGGAATGGGGCCGGCAAAACAACTCTGCTTAGGCTCATGGCAGGAGTAATTGAACCTACTAACGGTGAGGTATTATTCAGAAATGAAAAGATATCACAAGTCAGAAGAAAAATAGGAGTAGTACCTGAATCAACAGGCCTTTACTCAAGACTAACCGCATGGGAGAACATCCGTTTCCATTCTAGAATTTATGGAGTTTCAGATGAGAAATCTTGGGCTAGAACCTACCACTTTGCCAGAAAGTTAGACATAATCGACGGACTTTCAAGGCACACCAAAGGATTCAGTAGGGGGATGAGGCAAAAAATCGCTTTACTTAGGGCCTTGGCACATGGCCCTGATATTCTATTACTCGATGAGCCGACTGCTGGATTGGACGTTACTAGTGCTAGGACAGTTCGATCGCTAGTTGGCCAATTAAGAAATGAAGGGGGAACCGTAATCTACAGTACGCACAACCTTGCTGAAGCCCAACAAGTTTGTGATAGAATAATCATTGTACATAATGGAACGATTAGAGCAGATGGATCTCCCACAGATTTAATTGAGATATCAAATAGTAAATCCCTTGAGGAAGCCTATGTATCGTTAACAGCTGACAAAGCAAGACCAAGGACGGAAGAGGACAAAAAAGAAGGAGTAATCTCTAAATGGTGGAGTAAATTCTTGACAGGTTCTATCCCAAAAGAGGTGGCAGAAGATGAGTAGTCGGATTATTTTCGAAATTGCAAGGAAAGAAGTCCTTGAATTTGTGCGAGACTGGAGAACCATTCTTGCAATAATCATTATCCCTTTACTTCTATTTCCAGTTCTTTTCATTGCATTCCCCTTGCTTCTCGAATCAGAAGCAAATGAATTAGAATCTTTGAATGTTGATATAATGTGGCAAGGAGACTATGATTCAGACCTTCATGAACATCTCAACAACACTTCTATTAGGATTACCTTCAGTCAGATGCCAGCGAATATTACAAATCTTTCAACGCCAGGAAACGACCTAGAAATTGTACGAAGTCAACAATATGATGCGGTTTTAAGGCTAGAAAACAATTCTACAAATTGGAAATTTGCAATTCTATATCTGTCTACAAGTGAAGCATCCAATGAAGCCAAAAATAGGATACTTGATTCTGTAACTAATTGGGAAAGTGAAGTTGTAAACGGTACTTTGTTAGCATCTGACTTAGACCCTAAAACGGCCTTAAACCCAATAGTTTGGGATGGAAATTATCAATATGCAGATGTTGCTACTAAGGGAGAACAGGCAGGTCTTGCACTATCATTATTCATACCACTTGTAATAGCAATATGGACTGCATCTAGTGCAATTCAACCATCAATAGACATGACGGCTGGAGAGAGGGAAAGAGGAACCCTTGAAGCATTGCTCTCACTCCCTGCAACCAGACTGCAACTATTAGCGGGAAAGTGGACTGCTGTTACGTTTATCACAAGCGTAGGGGTTGCATTACAGATCGCAGGGCTATTGTTTGCAATTACATATTTGGCTTCAAATTCTATAATAGGAGTTCCCGAAATATCAGTTCCATCGATATTGCTAATGTTATCTGCTGTATTGATATTTGCAGTAATGATTGTCGCATTTGAATTAGCACTTGCAATGAAAGCTCATAGTGTAAAAGAAGCAGGAACAATACTGGGGCCAGTTATTTTGATGATTATATTTCCAGCATTGTTTACGCAAGTAATTAATCTAGATGGAATTGAAACTTTTTGGTTTGCAATACCACTTGTGAACATACTATTAGCAATGAGGGAATTACTGCTTGATAGAATAATTCTAGAACACGTACTAGTTTGGCTCTTTTCGAGTATACTGTATGCGACACTTGCAGCAATTTATGCTGCTAAACAATTCAAGCGTGAAGATTTAGTTGCGTCAATATCCTAATATTCGTCAAATATGCTTTGAGTATTACTATGGTAATACAAATAAAGGATTCCATTGAGGCATAGACCATGCCAAAGATTAGTTTAGACATGCCAGCCCAGCTCCTAAGTGACATAAAGACGCATGTTGGTGATGACGGTAAATTCGTATCGGTCGCTGATGCTATTAGGACAGCTTGTAGGAAACTACTGGACCAACTAGACGAAATTGATGCCCGTCATGGAAGAATGGAGGCAATAGAATGACAACTAAGGAAGAAGCAATCAAAGCAGTAAAAACACTACTTGAATACATTGAAGGTAATTCATCCCGAGAAGGATTAAAAGAAACACCTGAAAGAGTAATTAGTTCGTTCGAAGAAATATACTCAGGGTATAATCTAGAACCATCTGAAGTACTTTCATCCACCTTTAACGGTGAAGGTTATGATGGAATCGTACTGCTTAGAGACATTGAATTTTTCTCTACTTGCGAACACCATTTACAACCGTTTAAGGGAAGAGCGCACGTAGCATATATTCCAACAAATCGAATAGTTGGGATATCTAAATTGGCAAGAATTGTTGATTTACATTCAAGGAGATTGCAAAATCAAGAGCGAATAACAAAAGGGGTCGCAGATGATATTGAGGCTAACCTTAACCCACTTGGATGTGCTGTAATTATCGAAGCATCTCATGGTTGCATGCAGTGCAGAGGTGTGATGAAGCAAAATGCAGTTATGACAACAAGCGCAATGCGAGGAGTATTCTTTGATAAAAAAGAAGCGAGAACAGAATTGATGCAATTAATTTCTAATAATAAATTGTGAGTGATCAATGTGACAACATATCCAATAGTTGAGATATTTCATTCCGTTCAGGGAGAAGGGTTTCATTATGGTGTCCCTCATGTATTCATCAGATTTGGAAACTGCAATTTGAGATGTGAGTGGTGTGACACAGATTTTTTGACTTACAATGAAATGAAATTGGATGACATAATAGACCAGATAGAAGTATATGATTGTGATAGAATAATCTTTACAGGTGGTGAGCCATGTTTACAAGATTTAATGACCATTGGTAAGAGATTGAAAGAACTTGGAAAACACTTGTCAATCGAAACAAATGGAACCATGCGTGTTCCAGAAATAATCGATTGGATATGTGTCTCACCAAAAGACCAGGTATATCCAAATGTAGCGATTAAACAAACTTCAGGTGATGAATTAAAAGTTGTCTATTGCGGACAATCATTAAGCATGTACGACGGAATAATAAACAATTTCACACACCGATTTATACAACCATGTTATTTAGATAACTTGACAGTTGAAGAGAACGGAAAGTTATTTGCAGGTGTTGAAACACTGGTTAAAGAGAACCCGGGATGGAGGTTGTCATTACAGACACACAAGTGGATGGGGGTCGATTAATGCGAGCAGTAATGTCATTAAGCGGAGGAATGGATTCAACGTGCCTTTTATTAAAGCTACTCAGTGAAGGATACAAGGTAAGTTGCATATCCTTTGATTACGGACAAAGCCACGTGATTGAAATTGACAAAGCCAAGATGAATATAGAATTCCTAAAGAGAAACGGACAAGATGTGGACCACAAAATTGTCGACCTCACATCAACCGTGGGAATTTTAAACAGTACACTTACCAATGATAAAGAAAACATACCTGAAGGGTTCTATGAGAAGGAACAAATGAAATCTACCGTTGTGCCTAATAGAAATGCGATTTTTTCATCAATAATCTATGGTTATGCTTTATCTATATCTGTTAAAGAGGACACGGATGTCAAAATTGCGCTAGGGGTTCATTCAGGAGACCACGCTATATATCCAGACTGTCGACCTGAATTCTACGAATCCTTAGAAAAATCATTCCAGATTGGAAATTGGGGGAGTGAAAGAGTTTCTTTTGAACTCCCATATCTAAGCGGTGACAAGGTTACAATCCTTAGAGATGCCTTAAATTCTTGCAGAATCTTAGATATGGATTTTGATTATATTTTGAATAATACCATAACATCATACAATCCTGACGGAAATGGAATCTCTAGTGGAAGAAGTGGATCAGATGTTGAGAGGATTCTGGCATTTGATGCCATTAATCGAATAGATCCAATTGAATACCAAGAACCCTGGGATGTCGTACTTGCAAACGCAAAGAAAGAGCAGTTGCGACACTATGTAATGAAACAAAGCGGGACTGAAAGGGCATTTAGTGGAGAATATGACAAGCATTTCGAAACAGGTAGGTACCATTGTGCAGATTGTAATATTGTTTTGTTTGAATCTGCAGCAAAATTTGATTCCGGTTGTGGATGGCCGGCATTTTCCAGCGAACATGAAGATGCTAATATTACTCAATTAGAAGATTATAGCCATGGAATGACAAGAATAGAAGTGAGATGTTCCAAGTGTGACTCCCATTTAGGCCACCTATTTCATGAGCCAAGAGGGCCAAGATATTGTATAAATTCGATATGTTTAGAATTTAAGGGTGAGTAATGATGACAACAATAATACGAAGGTTTGTTGAAACTGATACTGGACATCGCGTACCAAACCATAAATCGAAGTGCAAGCACCTCCATGGGCATCGATATAGGTTTGAAGCAGAAATAGAAGGAGACGTTGTAACAGTTGAAGGAGTTTCTGATGAAGGAATGTTGATGGATTTTTCCGATGTCTCGCAAATACTGATGGAAGAAATACACGATGTAATTGACCATGCATTCGTGGTTTACGAAGAAGATGATTTGTTGGTCGATTTATTCTCAAACCTTCCAGTAGATCAAAGAATCGTCAAAGTTCAATTCATACCCACAGCTGAAAATTTAGCCAAATGGGCATATGATAGGGTAGCTCCAAAGATAAAATCAGTATATGGAAATAAATTACGTCTGAAATCAATGCACGTTAGGGAGACTCCAAAATCCTGGGCTACTTGGACGGATTAATCCTTTTTCGGCGATCTCGTTTCCAATTGTCATTCTTATTGGAATATTCTAGTGCTGTTGTTGATTGGATTAGGGCACCGATTATCCTTTCCGCCTCTAAATCGGTTGGAAGCCCCCTAAGAATAACCCTCTCAAGAACATCATTAACCAATTCTTGCTTATCCGTATCCATTGCTTGCGTCATTTCATGAATGGATTGTTTCAATATCGTTCGGAGATTAGGATGTAAGGACCTATCAGCCACAACACCAACTATGTCATTACTATTTTTCATACGGTCTCGGTGTAATTCATATACGCAATGCCCAACTGCTTGCGAGAGATTCGCAATCGGATAACCTTCCCATGTTGGCAATGTTAGTAGTAAGTCACATTTGTCTAGGTCTTCTGTTGATAGACCTTTACCCTCCTCTCCAAATATCAATGATACCTTGCCAGAGTAATCTCGTAACATCTCAGAAAATTCCCAGGGCAAAATAAAATGGCGCTTTAGTATTTTAGAGCCGACTTCTCTCTTACCACTAGTCCCAATGACAAGGGATGAATTCGATATACAAGAATCTAAATCCGTGAATATTTGTGCACTATCAAGAATCTTTCCAGAATGCTTAGCTCTATTTCGAGCCTCCTCATCGTCTACTGAACAGTTCGCATTAACGAGTGATAATCTATCAAATCCGTGATTCAACATTGTTCTACAGACAGCTCCTAGATTCCCGGGATGGTTTATTCCAACCAATACTATTTCCAAATCATATGGTGAATGTGGTAGTGGAATATCCTGACGATCTCCCATTACATGACCTCCTTAATCCATCTAGGATCGCAAGGAGCGTATAGGAACAATACTGCCTCTTCATCGTTTTCTCTATCAGGCATAATTAACGAATGCTTTGTGAAGTAATGATTTGAGCGAAGGTGCTCGATGAGAAATTGCAATTCTGTTTTTTCTCCGTGGACACTAACAGGATTTCGGTCCCAGGCGACCCGAATCGCCATTGTGATACCTCAGTCTGTTCTGCGCTGGCGATATCTTGTTACATAGCCAGCAATCCAATTCCTTAGTTTCTTGGACTCAACATCTGTTAGTTGTTCGACCACTTTTTTGTTATGGTCAAAGTCATTGGTAAATTTTTCTCCATGCTCTTCGCAAAGTCTGATAGCTCTTAATTTGATAAATGTTGGTCTGATGTTTCCCATTTTCACTCCTCCAATAGTTTGACTTCAATAGGAATGTCTGGTTCATCGTGTCTAGTAACTTGCAACCTAATTTTCCTTGGAGGGTTTTCAATCCCTCGTGCCCAAATAGCCTCATTCACTGCGGGGTCTATCCAAACTTCTTCATCTTCTTGGACCTTCAAGTGCCTAACAACTTCGTTTTTTATAATTTGAATAGCACGTGGCGCTCTCTTATATCTGGTAATGTTCCACGCATTTCTTAGTGGTACAACTAATTCACTAACTGCTGCTCTAGCCATAGAATTCACCTCTGAAGTTTACTCCTTCTCCAATTGTGTCTTTTCGGGTGCGTAACTGTATTCCTTGCAGTCTTCAGCATTACCCAAACTGGAACCCTACGGTTTTGTTTACCCGCTTTAAGTAATCTAATCTTCTTTGCTGCTGGTTTGTTTCTTGCCATATTATCGCCTCAAATTCTTCGAATAGAAAATTCTCTTTTTTCCTCAGAGAGACCCTGTAATATTGATTTTAATTGGATGTCGTTAACTGGGGTCTTTATTTTGTTTTGAGAATTAAGGTTTCTCAAATGAGTTTTAACTTGGTTGGTTAAGTCAGGATTTACTAGATTTAATCTGGCGAGTCTTGACCTTGCATCTGGTGTGAGAATAGATTTCATGGCGACATCAATTTCATGTTGCTCAGCCTCAGCGATCTTTTGTTTAATCTCAGCATCTGCTTGTGCGGCGGCTTGTTCTTGGAGTTGACCTTGAATTTCAGACATACGCTTAGCCCTTATTGTGGCTAATTCATCGTCTGTGTTCGTAGTCATAACGGTCACTTCCTCACTTCCATCAGTACTTGGACAATCCTGGATACATTTCGTCTGCAGCTTCTCTAACCGAGTGAGCCGCATCGTCCAACAGTTTTTGTCCTGCTGGAGTGATTGATCTACCCGTATACAGTTTCTGGTCGCCATCTTCTGATTCCACTGTTTTCAGTTCCTTTGCTTCCACTAGGCCTGCCTCTGTCATTTGTTGCAGGGCAGTCCTAATTATGTGACGACTGCCTGCAACCGGAGTATGTGGCTTTGAACCGTTGTCTTTCTTTCCACCGAACGCTTGTGCGAGGGTATTGACGCCAACAGGACCTTCTCTACCGACTTTGCGAAGAATTGCGGCACAGCGAATTTCCCACCAATTAGATTGTACAGGAGGTTTTTCCCTGTGTACACCTGTTTTGACATAATCAGCCCATTCAGGCCTTGAAATCTCTTCAATTGAGGTCAATTTATCGGCTAACGCTGAGTTAAGTAATTCTGCAGGGACATCAAAAAACGTCGTCATGTTAACACCAAGCAACTTGCCGACCTAACTCCCATATATGAAGGACACTGTTATTGCAATGACTATGTGATTCGTAAAAAGCATACTGCGAACCAAGTATAGTAGGATTCATGAAGTACTGTTTGCTGGGTTAATTTATGAGAAAAGCACTAGCTCAAAACCCGAACCTTTTGCGAACTCTGATAGGGCTAGGATTGACCTTAATATTCCTCCTAGGCTACGCTGTGTATGGTGCTACTGTTAACACGGAGTACTACATTTACAACTCTAACCCTGAAGAAACAAATCATGATTTGAATCTCTCATCGCAGTATTATGATGATCAATCTGACACAACAACATGGACCTGGAATGTAGTTGCTGACGGGTCTAATTTGTCATGGATTAATCTCTCAGTAACGAATGTCGAGGATGGAACACTGATGTATATTTCTAATTCAATAGGGTACTTTAGCCACCCATCATTAGGTGATGAGGACGCAACTGGTTTTTCTTGCTCGGAGAGTTGTAATTTTTTGAAAGAGCATCGCACAAATTCAACCGATAATGTAGCATCGATTTATGGCCTTACGAATCCAGATCCATCTATTCGTGGTAAAGGAACCGTTTATGCAGACTCAATAGAACAAGGTAAAGAGAAGGCGATGGAGATTATTAACAATACTTTTGAAGACCCAAGTTTTAGTATAACCGTAATAGAAATGGGCGACAGGGATGTTGAACCTAACATTAAATTCGTAACAGTAAATGAGGAATTTTCAAACATTGAACGATTTGAAGTAGATGCTGCAACAGAATTTATGTGGGCTTTAGCAGCTGTAATTGGATGCTTTAGCATGGTTTTAGTACCGTCGTTTACAATTTATTTTGCAGCGAGAGCTAAAGAAAAGAAGTTGGAGTTGAAATTAGAGGAAGCAAAATCTAATTTGGAAAGTGAGTAATGACGCCGAAGGTATGATATTCCTTGCATTGTTGTCACTGAACGAGCCCAATGAAGAAAATCGCATTTCTTGTTCTCGCAACCTTACTTTTACCGAGTTTAAGTCAGGTTGTAGCAACATCAGGAAGAGCATCTAATATTGATTTGGCCGTTGGAGACATATCGATTACATATACGGACAGCACAAACAGGTCAAAATTCCAGATGTTTTCATCCAATTATCCTATAATTGGATTTAATAAACCCCAGAGTCTATATGTCACAGATGGTGTATTAAATGTTGAAATGAATATCAATGTGAAGATAGATAACATTGGAACCGTTCAATCTGGTTTTGTTGACGTTCAATTTTACGTCTTACACAACGAATACACAAGATTCGAACTTCTAAATACGACGGTGGGAATAAGTCCTATACCTGGTTCATCTACTGGGTCTGCAGATGTATTATGGACACCAACTTATTCTGGAAATCATACCCTCCAAATTATTGTTTCAAATTCAAACGGTGATGATGATCTCTCAAACAACCAAAAATCGAGGCACATGACAGTAGCATACTCTTACGATAATTGTGATGACCTAACTACTTGGTCAAAATCAGGTGAATGGAGTACCAGTTCTGACGCTATTATTACTCCGTCCTATTCATGTCATGTAGGAAACGGCGAGTCTTCTACATACTCTTCTTCAACTACTTCTACTCTAACTACCCCTGTAATGAATTTAGCAGATGATGTAAATGACCACAAAGCAGCAATAGGATACTCTTTCTTCTACACAGGCGGAGCTAACACAGGAGACATGCTAACGGGTTATGCACTTGACGATGCTGGTAACTGGGACCAAACATTTACTCTTCAGAATGTTGTAGATAATAATTTTCAGGATGGCAGTAGTAACTGGCAAACATTTACAGCTAGTTATAACAATAGAAATTCCCCCCTAATACCCCTAGGTAACGAGCATTTCCACGCTAATTCGCAATTCAGATTTACATTTACTTCGGATGGTAGTGCAGAAGATATAGGCTATTGGTTTGATGAATTGGTTATAATTTATGACCAGGCTGCACGAAAGGATGAATTCAACATTGACATGAGTGGGGTCAATACGTTTGGGGGATTACCTGGAGATTGGTCAATAACCCGACTAGCGATTGAAAATATAGGGAATATTTCAGCAAGATACACACCTGATGTTAGTGGAATTCCTGAAGGTTGGACATATTACTTTTCCAATGTAAATGGAGCAAACATAGGCACATCTGGTCTTGAATTGTTACCAGGAGAAACTAAGATATTCGACCTTAGAGTAATGGTAGACGAGAATGCTTCTCAGGGTAATATACCAGTAATTGTTAATGTCACATCAAACACACATTCAGATATCCAGGATTCAATAACAACATCTGTAAAGGTATTACCTTCAAGAATTCCTGATTTAATTGTACCAGAATTCACGCCTCGTTGCAAACCTGGTCAAACATGTATGTTCCCTGTTGAATTAAGGAATATTGGAGAAGCCACAGATGTTTTTAACATCTCAGTTGAAGACAAAAATGTTCCAAATGGATGGACAATTTCATTATCATGGAATCAATCAAATATGGTACTAGTAAGAACTGATTCCCCCCAACACATTTGGTTGACTGCTACAGTTCCGCAGGGTATTGAACCAGATGTAACCGCAGAGGTATATCTAAGTGCAACAAGCACTAATGATACTAGGCGGTCAGATACAGAGGTTATCGATGTCGCTGCAGCGATGTCCAGCAATGCATCTGTTCAAATCGAAGAAACGATGGATATTGAGATTGACCCAGGGAGTTCGGTTGATATCTCAGTAAGAGTTTTCAATAATGCTTCGAGAATAGATATTTTCAGTCCAGATGTAGCATTTACAGATACACCTGGGTGGAGTGTTGTGTTGCTTAACACACCAGACATGGCGATATCTCCTGGTGCTTCTTCAACATTCAAGGTAAGAATAACATCACCGAGCACAGCACAAGCAGGAGATTTAGGACCAATGATTTCCCCTAAGGTTTTGTCATCGAGATCTGGAGAGGAAATTACGGGAAATGCCTGGCAAGGAGTCAAAGTAGCATCCTACAGAAATATCTCCATCGAACTATTAGCCAACCCAGTTACCCTAACTCCAGGGATTGCAATTAATTTCGATGTCAAAATATCTAACTACGGGAATGGACCAGACACCGCTCAATTGTCATTACCTTGGTCGCCATCAACCTGGACATGGTGGGCTTTGAGTGATGGTGTAAACGTGACTGAATCAATAAATTTATCTGCGCCATATGATTTAATGAATGAAAAAACAGTAAACGTTTGGTTACTCCTAGACCCACTGGAAGCACCTGGGGAAATCCACGAAATTACAATTCAAGCAAGTTCAATAAACGCGGAGGATATTTCTCCATCTGATAACATCGTCATGTTTGAAGCGGTAACTGAAGTGATAAAACAACCAAGACTAGATGGTTATTTTGGTGAAACCATTGTAGAAACAAATTCAAGTTACAAGTTTAATGCAATCGCTTGGAATATTGGCAATTCGGTTGATACATCGCTAAGATCAAAATTACTGATTCAAACATCCCCCCCTACGCAATGTGTAATAGGATTTATTGAAACTGATTCTGGGTTATCGAAGCCATCGAATGAATGGATGATGATGAATCTTGGCCCCACACAATCTACTAATATTACAATGGACATTTTGATTGGACCAGATTGTCCACTGAACACTATAGTATCTGCAAAGCTCCAGTTAGAGGGTGGTGCTGATAATATTGGTAGGCCGATTCTGAAGGAATTAACTGCAGTTTTGATGGTTGGAGAGAGACGTAATGTTGAGATAGATTATACAAAAATCGATGATGTTACAGTACCGTATGATGCGAATCAATTACTTTGGATCAACCTAACAAGCACAAGTACCCAGAAAGAAATCTTGAATGTAACCGCATACACAACTGATGGATGGGGGGTAGTCTGTGATGAAATTCCAATTCATACAAACTCAGTATCGATAAATTTGAATGAGGGGCACTTAAATGAACAGATTCACAATCTGAGATGTGAGATAATAAGAGAAAGTGGCGCCTATTCGTCAACTGTTAACATATCGATTATTGGTGAGGATGGTAGAATTAATTTCAACTTAGTTCAATCATTAACTTGGGAAAAAGAACCTGAGGTAGACCGCCTTTTCAGTTTCAAATCCCCAATATTCGTCGGTACAACCGTTGCGATAGTCATTTTGATTGGAGTTCTATTAATGGTATTTTTAAGAAATGGTGAGGATGAATTTAGCGATGATGACAAATACGAAGCGCAAGATTACAATGAACCAGTAACAGGCCCCCCAGCATCATCATTTGAACCCCAACAACAAGAATCCACACAGGTAGTCGACCCAGCGATGGCTGAATATCAAAGACAACTTGACGAATACAATCGCCAGATGGCTGAATATCAAGCGTGGCAAGAGTCGCAAGGTTCACAATCCTAATTGATTTAGAACCATTCATGAGTCAATACCCCACTGTTTGGTATTTTTTACTTATGTCAGTATCAATTTTTGGGGTTTTGACTTGGATATTGGATAAGTTCACAACCTTAGAAAACGTAAAGAAAATAACTGCCATAAGTGGAACAATTTCGATGTTAGGATTGCTATATGTCACATATTCAATGGACGGTGCTTGAATGGATCATCCATGGTCAAATTTAATTCCCGTTAGAGTTCCTGTTGAATGGGAATATCAAGGTGAGGTTGGCATACATCCCGAATTGGAAGGAGTAACTGGCAGGAATGTTGTTTTTTCAATTGAGAAGCGGTTCACAAAATTTGAAAGAATTTTAGCTAGAATTCTACGAGCTCCAAAAATGGTAAAACGAACCATGCACTACACACAATCTATGTTATGGGAATTAATCGATAACGAGAGGGATTTCAAATCTATATGTGACATCATGGATTCACTATATCACGAAGATATTGCACCTGTAGAGGAGAGAGTGAAATCATATCTTGACATTTTCATTGCCCTAAATGTTGTCATTATGTATAAAGTCAAAGAAGAAGAATGAGAATTTCTTCTGGAGGCCTTCCTATAACCGCCTTACCATCAGAAATAAGCACTGGTCGTTGTAGTAATTTCGGGTGGGTTTGAAGTAATAATCTGACATTATTAATATCAGAAATATCAACCGGATTTTCTCTAAATTCCCTTTCATTCGTCCTTATTATTCCATCTAATCTGATAAGTATTTCAAGGTCGGATATATTGATACCTTCAGACAAATAATTAACAATCTCAACCTGAATATCCTTCGATTCTAAAATCCTGACAGCCTCTCTAGACTTTGAACATTTAGGATTATGATATAGCCGCATATTTAACCCTCAATTTGGACTCCATATAAGTCGCAAACCTATAGAATCACTGCGTTTGGATGGTACAAACAATCTATCTGCTGTTACTTTCGTAGATTCAGATTCTGTTAGCCAAGACCCTCCTTTTGTAACATATTTGTCATCAATCAACGTAGTTGTCCATTCGGAAATATTTCCGTGCAAATCATAAAGACCCCACTCATTTGGAGACTTCTGGCCTACTTCCCGAGTCGTAGCACCCGAATTACCTGCATGCCAAGCAACTTCATCTATTTCGTTATCCTTATCAGAATGATACCATTTTGTAGATGACCCTGCGCGACAAAAATACTCCCACTCATCTTTTGTGGGCAATCTGAATGAACCATATAACCCAAATCTTGGCTCATTGTCGCCCGAATTTAAGATTGAAATAAAATCCTTACAATCAAACAAATTCACGGAGTCAACAGGTCTTAATCCAGAAGACCATCCACCTTGAAATTTTGATGGATTTTTATTCATAATCGCAGTCCATTCGACTTGTGTGACTGGCCTTGCCCCAACAAAAATTGGCTCATGTAACTCAATACCCATGCATTCACCGGGTTCTACCAATACGAATGTACCACCGTGTTCGTTGGAAAAAGATGGTCTCATCATTTAGCCCAATCTAAAAATGCGTATGAAATGTACGGACACGATGACGGAAAATGCTTATCCCTAATGGAATTTTGAAAGGGATAGGTGAACTCATTGATAGATGGCGATGAAGATAATTTTGACGCTGCAACAGAGATTAATGAGGCGATGATTTCGTCGTTGGCTGAGGTTGTGAGTAGTGTCAGTATAGATGAAAATAAGGAGGATTACTCAACCAATCCAGAATTATCAGAAGGGGAAATTGTAACCTCGGAAGCAATCATGAATGAGGATACTCCTGATACTACCGTCGATGACTTGGTTTCTGAAGGAGAAACAGCTCACAGAGCGGGAGATTATGATAACGCATTGGAGTTGTTCAACAAAGCCATAGCTCTTGATCCATCCAATGCTATGGCATGGTTCAATCGTGGAGTACTATTAGAATCAAAACAAGACCCAAAAGGGGCAAAACAATCATTTGTCATATGCCTGGACATAGACCCAAATCACGGACCGGCTTTGGCTAATTTAGCGGTACTATTGGATAGGTTGGGAGATAATGATGGGTCTGTTGAAATAGCAAACAGAGCACTTGAATTCTTCCCTGGGCACCCATATTTAGTCAAGATCTTAGATGACAATAGGAGAGCAGGCGGAATAATACAAGGTTCCCCTAAAATATTACCTCATACACAAGAGAATTTTGTCAATCAAAACTTGACGCATGCTATATCTGAGGACGTTGAGGATTTATTTGAATATGAGATCCAAAATGAAGAAATCGAAGAACATGAGAATCCTATACCAGAAGTTACGAACGATATTGACATTGACTCAATATGCAACGAATCGCTAATACTTCTTACTCAAGGAGATGCTAAAGGGGCTCTGCAACTCCTAAAACCATATCTTCATGCTGAAGCATCCGACAACTACGAAGCGTGGAAAATAGCAGCGGGTGCAATGGCATCGTTATCATTGGATGATCATGCAATAGGAGCTTATAACCATGCACTAGGATTAAATTCTGAGGATGCTAAATCCTTTTTTAACCTTGGAGCATTACACGAAAGAAAAGAAAATTTTGATGCTGCATCGAAATGTTTCAAATCTGCCCTAAATATTGATTCTAATTATCTTAAGGCGGCAACCCGTTTAGTAAACATATCAAACAGGTTGAATGATGTTGAAGGTCTTCTCACGGGAACGAAAATACTCGCTACACAAGAAGAACATAGACTCGAATACGCAGAGTTATTAATTCAATTATCTGAAGGAGAATCATACATTTTAGAGAACACTAATGGTTTACCACCAACAATACCAGAAGGACCTTCGCTGGCAAAGGAAGCAATGAATTATTGTGAACCGGTTTCAACTTTGATGGCAAGAGCGCAATCGGCTGCAGGTGAGCACACTGAATCAGTAAAAACGTGGAAATTGATGATACAATCTGATAAAACCAATCCTGAACTATGGTATGGTTTGGCTAAATCTCTAGAAAACGCCGGAGATGTTGGGTCATCACAAAGATGCCGTGAAAAGGCTCAATCATTGATGAGCAAACCTGAAGAAATGCCTGTTGAGGTCGAGCCAAAAATTGAGGCCGAACAAGGATTGGTTTCTGGTGTTCCGCTACCATCGAACCAATCTGTTCCACTACCAGAGGTCAGTACTTCACAAGAATTGCGTGAACCCGAACCTGTTCCAACTCCGATTGTATCCCAGTTACCTGAAATTACGGCACCTACTCCTAAAGTAGAAGAAAAACCTCAACCAAAACAGGAGGTAGATCTAGCTGCTGCAGCTTTAGAGGCAACAGCAAATATGGAAAGAAGTAGAATTGTCGAATCAAATTCTAATTCAATCGCTAATCAAGATATTGAATGGTACAATAAAGGTGTTGCTTTAATAGAAGACAAGAAATTCAGAGAAGCCCTATCCTGCTTCGACAGAGCTTTACCTTCTTTCGCAAATAATGATGAAATGGTCATTCGCATTTTAAATGGCAGAGGTAATGCTCTTTACTATCTAGAAGATTATCCAAAGTGTGTCGAATCCTATCACAAGGCTATGGTGATAAATCCCAAAGGTGTACAGGGTAAAACACTGTACAACATGGGAACAGCATATGCCGAAATGCAAAGATTTACTGACGCAATAAAATGCTTTGACCAATCAATACCAAGAGGTTTGGATAAGAACCAGCAGAAGTTGGCCAAAGAACAAATTCGAAGATGCAATATTCTATTGAAAGAACAACAAAGGAAGATGAATTGATAGGAATAATCCACATATTCATATGAATCAACCTTTTCGGTCGAGATATGGACTGCAATACATGCGACTCCACTACAGCAGTTGTAATCAACAAACCAGAAGTTGTTGATGTAGATTTAACAATAACCCAAACCGCAAAAGAAATGTTGGACAATGCCTTTGGAGACGATAGGTCAAACGCACTATTAGTCGGAGTCTTGTCGGGTGGTTGCTCTGGCTACATGTATGATTTACAGATAGTTGAACAAACGGACGAAGATTGTCAAGAATTAATCATAGATGGATTCCGAGTTCTGGTCCCAAACGCAACATCACACCTCCTAAATGGCATAGAAATCGACTACGAGGACAGGTTGATGGGTGGCGGGTTCAAAATTAACAATCCCAACGCATCCAGTTCATGTGGTTGCGGAGAGTCATTCTCTTGAGATGATTAAATGGGCACCATCAAATTAGACAATTATGTTCTAATTTTACGTGGTGAAAATGTTCTATCATTTCTAAACGGGATCTCAACCAATTTAGTAGAGGCAAGTTGTACAACAGTTCTAACCGATAAAAATGCTAAAATTATCGACATGATTGATGTAATTGACAAGGGAGATTTCTCAGCAATTATTGGGTATAATGGATTTAAGGACAGTGTATTAAAGCACTTATCTTCAAGAATATTAGGTGATGGAATTTCAATTTTTGACGTATCTGATTCAAACTCTGTTTATTATTCGACAGAGCAATTGGACGTGCCTAACGGTGTTACAGAGCACATATCTTTCATTGGGCGATTATATGTTGTCCCAAAAAATGTAGAATTTTATGAATCTTTGACCGAAAAAGAATTTGACCAATATCGTGTTGATAACACAATACCATTACAAGGAAAAGAAATAGTTCAGAATTTACATCCACTTGCATGTGGATTGGGAGATTTGGTCCACGAAGCAAAGGGTTGTTACATAGGGCAAGAAATACTTGCACGTATGCGAAGTCGAGGGAAGCAAGGCAAAGAATTATTGAAATTATCTAACCCAGTAGATGATGCAACTACGGTGGGTGAGGTATATTCGCTAGCTATTAGAAGGATATCACTAACTTGATTAATAATTCAAAATATCTTGTAGTTGTCCTTTGTAAAAATTAGCAGAACCCTGCAAAGAATTTAATTCCGTTTCCGTCAAATCTAATTCAATTATCTTCTCAACACCATTAGCGCCAATAATACATGGCACTCCAATATAGATGTCCTCTAAACCATATTGTCCAGTTAGATAGCATGATGCAGGAATCAATCTGCGGCGGTCATTAAGAACAGATTCGGCCATTACAGCAGCTGCTGAACCCGGAGCATAGAATGCCGATCCATTACCCAACAACTTTACTATTTCTCCACCACCAGTAGCAGTTCTTTCACTAATGGCTTGGATTCTTTCTTTCGAAATGAGTTGTGTGATTGGTATTCCTCCTACTGTTGTATAGTTTGGTAGAGGGACCATGGTGTCTCCATGTCCACCAAGTACCATCGGAGATACATCTTCTTCTGCACAATTAAGTTCAAGCGCAATGAAGTGAGCCATCCTTGCACTATCCAATACACCGGCTTGGCCAATTACCCTATTGGTTGGAAATCCAGTTACCTTTTGCATATGATATGTCATTAAATCCAATGGATTGGTTACCATGATTATGACCGAATCAGGTGCGTGTTCTTTGATTCCTTTACCAACTTGCGATACAATCTCGGCATTCTTACCAATTAGGTCTTCTCTAGTCATCCCAGGTTTTCTAGGGAAACCGCTTGTTACTACAACAACATCACTACCAGATATATCTGCATAATCTGCAGTTCCAGTAATAGTTCCGTCATAATTCAAAATGTTACTATTCTGACTCATATCCAACGCTTTACCTTTGGCAAAGCCTTCGAAAATATCTAACAAAATAATATCCGCTACTTTCATTTGTGCTAATACAAATGCACATGTTGCACCAACATTACCAGCACCGATAACTGCGATTTTTCTCCTTCCTGTAGCCAATTCAACACTTCCTGTAAATTGGCCCAAGAGAAACTAATCAATAAGGTTAGAAGGTGTTGTGGCAAACACCAATTTTTAATTAGCCCACCGAGTCTTTCAATAACCGGATTTAGTTCGGATGATACATAGAGACAAATTTAGGAGGTCAATGTCTTGAAAATCGGAGTCCCAAAAGAACCTGAAGGAGAAACTAGAGTGGCTATAGTGCCAGGTAGTCTAAAGAAATTGACAAAGGCAGGATTTGATGTAGTCATTGAAACCGGAGCGGGTGTAGAAGCAAACTATAATGACGTTGAATACTCAGACGCAGGAGCCACTATTGGGAATTCTGATGATGTATTTTCATCCGACATAATAATTTCAATTCGCATACCTGATTTATCACGAATATCAAAAGGAAAGATTCTGGCTTGTGTGGCCGATCCATTTAGGCATCCAGAGAAGGTGAAAAAGTGTATAGAAAACGAAATCACATTAATGAGCATGGATATGATTCCTAGAAGGCTCTCTAGAGCCCAATCCATGGACGTTAATTCAAGCCAGGATAATTTAGCAGGTTACAAAGCCGTTCTTCTTGGCGCTGCAAATGTTCCTAGAGGAATTCCAATGATGACAACCTCCGCAGGTACAGTACGACCAGCAAAGGTTGTAGTAATGGGTTCTGGTGTTGCAGGTTTACAAGCAATTGCGACAGCAAAAAGACTAGGCGCAGTAGTTTATGCATCTGATGTCCGTAAATCAGCTGCGGAACAGATTGAATCTGTAGGTGGTAGATTCATCGAAGTAGATGGAATGGATGATTTTGAAGATGAATCTGGATATGCTAAACCTCTCACTCCAGAATTTATACAGAAAGTAAATGACACGGTTTGTGAGGTTGCGAGTGATGCTGACATCATTGTAACAACAGCGCGTATTTTCGGAAGACCAGCACCAATTACCGTTCCAAGTTCAGCTATTACTAACTTCAAATCAGGTGCAGTAGTAGTAGATATGAATGCGGATGTAGGTGGAAATTGTGAAGAAACAATTCCTGGTGAAATACATCGTACTGAAAATGGCGTTATAGTTGTTGGAACATCAAATCTCCCCGGAACATTAGCAAACACTGCATCTATGCTATACTCGAATAATTTAACTACATTCATCACGAGTTTGGTCGACAAGGAACATGGATTCAAGATCTCTGACGATGATGATATATTAGTCGGGGCACCAGAAGGTAGTGATTTCTACGTAGCCGGTATGGGAGGAGTTTTATTGTGTAAGGATGGAAATTTACATCCAAAACAGACTAGATTAGGAGGTGTACTAGAATGACTCCAGAGTTATTAATTGGTTCGATTACATTATTTGTGCTTGCAATTTTCTTAGGATTTGAATTGATTACAAAGGTGCCTGCCATGCTACACACTCCGTTGATGAGTGGGGCAAATGCAATTTCTGGAATAAGCGTTGTTGGCGCTTTGATTGGCGCCAATGTAGCATTTGAAAATGGTGATACCGCTACATCAGGTATTCTTGCATTTGTTGCATTGACATTAGCCATGATAAACGTAGTTGGTGGTTTTGCCGTAACCAATCGAATGCTGAATATGATTGCTGGTAAAAAGAGAGGTGCTTGAATGCTGTCAGATTGGGTTTCAATTGGATATTTAATTTCAGCAGCATTATTCATCTTTGGATTGAAGAAACTAGGACATCCAAAAACTGCACCACGTGGAAACCAGTATGGTATGATGGGAATGCTAGTAGCAGTCCTAACAACAATAATCGATATGAATTCAGGTGGAAAAACTGTTATTGATTGGGAATTAATCATAGTAGGACTGGTCCTTGGCTCATTGATTGGCTACATCATGGCAGTTAAAGTTGAAATGACTGGAATGCCAGAAATGGTAGCCCTGTTCAATGGTTTTGGTGGAGCAGCGTCTGCATTAGTAGCACTATCAGAGGCTTGGAAGTGGATTGAAAGTAATACAGCTCCCAATCCAAGCCTTGAAACTACTGTTACAGTTGTTGCTGCAGGCTTGTCGGCTTTAGTAGGATGGATGACACTTACTGGTTCCCTTCTAGCGATGTACAAATTAAAAGGCGGTGTAGAGGTATTCGGCAAATGGATAAAGACTCCTACATGGGGCCCTTCATGGTTAAATCCAGTAAAGGGATTATTATTTGTTAGTGTGCTTGCCCTCATTTATCTATCAATCGAGGACCCAACTAACAAAGAGTACATTTGGGCCATTATAGGCATTTCATGTATCTTAGGCATCATATTGGTGCTTCCAATAGGCGGTGCAGATATGCCTGTTGTCGTAAGTTTGTTGAACTCTTTATCTGGGATTGCAGCAGCGTTTACCGGTTTCATTATCAATAACTCTGTGCTAATTGTTGCAGGGAGCCTCGTTGGCGCATCAGGTCTGATCTTGACAATGATAATGTGTAAAGCAATGAATAGACAACTCATAGATGTGCTTTTCAAATCCTTCGGCGGGGGTGAAAAAGAGCAACTGACAAGAACAAAAGTCGGAAGCGACCCAGAAGAAGTTGCAATGATGGCAGATGGCGCTCAAAAAATCATCATAGTTCCCGGATACGGAATGGCAGTAAGCCAGTGTCAACATCAGGTCAAGGAATTTGCAGACCTGATGTCAGATAAATTCGATACAGAGATAAAATACGCAATTCATCCTGTAGCAGGAAGAATGCCGGGGCACATGAATGTGCTACTTGCTGAGGCAAATGTTCCGTATGAACAGTTGATCGAGATGGATGAAATAAATCCTGAGTTCCCAGAGTGTGATATGGCAGTAGTAATTGGTGCAAATGACACTTGCAATCCGGCTGCTAGAAGTGGTGAAGGACCATTGGCAGGGATGCCAATCATTGATGCCGACCAAGCTAGAACTGTAGTTATAGTCAAGAGAAGCCTTTCTGTCGGCTACGCAGGCGTAGATAATGACCTGTTTTATGAAGATAAAACAATGATGTTATTCGGCGATGGTAAAGCAATGATGACTGAGCTAAATAACGCAATCAAGGATTTATGATTTTTATAATCACACACTGCATTATGTGACAATATTCAATAGGGAATTTCAGGTGGGGTCAACTGATGTCAAGGAGAATGTCGTTTTTCTTGGTGGTATCCCTATCGGTTTTGCTAGTGGGACCTGCCATAGGATGGTCAGAGGGTCCTCCTTGGATACACAATAATAACATCGTACCTGAAGAAGGATGTTCATGTCACGGCGCAGGAAATGCACCCTCAGCAGAAATTATTCTTTCAATATCAGGGGTGCCTCGTGTTTATGAGTTAGATACAGAGTATAATTTTACTATAACCTTGACACATAGTTCATACAATTCAGGAGGCTTCATGATTTGGGATTATGGCGCAGGTAATTTCACAAAAGTAGATGGCACAACATATGTGGATGATTCAAATGGGGCTCTCTCACAGAACGCAGTTGGGAATGGATGGGTCATTCCTTGGAGTTCGCCTACTGAGGACATAGGGGACGTTAATTTTGCATTGGCTGGTAACGTTGTTGACCTCAGTGGAAATGCAGATGCTGGTGACCACTGGACAACGTTAGCATTCTTGATTAGTGCACCTGGAACTTCAACAGCTGATAATGATGAGGACCTAAGGACAATTAGCGTAGGTGATTACGATTCACTATTTGGACAAAAGACAGCTGAAGAAATCGAAGCTGAAAGGCAGTCTGAACTGGCAAATGATTACTTCACCCAAGGTAACCTATACTTTTGGACAACACTTTCTTTGTTGATTGTAGCCGCTGTAATTCAGGGAGAATTCTATGAAAGGAGATTCGGAGGAGGACCTCCCCACCTAGACATGAGTCTAGCTGTTCCTCAAGGTATTCGAAGAGGTGTAATGGCTATCGGGTTGGCAATTTTCCTTGGCTGGGGCATAGATACTCATCTGCCTTGGGGATACAACATGGTAATCGGATTGTGTATGCTATGGGCAATATTTGGAGTATACAGGACCATTGTACAAGCGAGAACAGAAGCCAAACCAATTGATCAGGTATGATAGCATGAATGACATGTACCTGTCAACTGATGACAGGGATAGTTTTCAATCACATTTCTCAGAATTATCAGGGCGTTTAACATCTATCATTATTTTAATAGTTATTCTTACCCTAGTTTGGTCATTCTCAATAGACCAAATATTGAACTTCACATTAAAAAAATTAGACCCATGTAATGATTCATGCATCAATATATTCTCTCCAGAAGAATGGGCAGGTACTAGATGGTTATCCGCTGGATTGTTAGCAATTTTTACATCTGGACCATTCATAATTATCCAATCATATGGATTTGCAAAACCCGGTCTGTTACCTAGTGAAAGGAGAGCTTTTTTGGCTTGGCTGATTTCATTTTGGTTCATTTCAATTATTACATTGTTATTCACATTGACAATTTTAATTCCTGAGTTTTATCAATACGGACATTCATTCAATGCAGAAACTGGTCTAGTTGGCAAATATGATGCTGCAGAAATGCTGAAAATATCTATAGCCATTACATGGGCCACGATATTAATTCTTGCGTCAACTACAATAGTAATTATTGCCGGAAAGTTACAATTGTTGTGGAGTGGTAATTCAGAATGGTGGAGGTTAAGGATACACGGGATGATGCTCATGTTGATATGGATTATACTTCCAAATTCATTACCTGGTCTATTTATTGGACTAACCCTTCTAGCATCGGGAATGGTTGAAATTATTGGTTACAAGCAATTTCGTAAACCAATGCCAATTGGCTACGGAATGAAGGATATGTTGGACAAAGAAGGAAAATTGCATCGCGTACTTTATGCCGATTGCAGTTGTTTTGGGACTTCTCCAAAGATAGAACCTTTGCCAGGCATGGGTGTTCTCGAAATGAATGCAGTTTGTCGTAGCGTTGACGAACAAAATTTACTATTAGATGCAATAAAACGATTTAATGTTAATCGGGTGATATTTTCAGGATGCAAAATAGATTCATTCGCTCCTCAATTCATCGATACAGTAAGATTTTTAGGATGTTCAATCAAATCACTCGACTTATCTCACCTTGATGCAATTCGCACTGACGGTTCACTGATTGATTGTAAGTTAGCAATGGCATCTTTAACAGACCCATGGAGCTATAATCAAGTTGAAATTAGATTGAAGGAGATACTATTAGAGTATAATATCGAGAAAATATATTATGGAAGCGAAATCCAATTTGGTATGAATTTGATGACAAATGAAGGATTCATCAAAACAAGCGACGATGAAATAATCAAATCAATAAGCAAAGTTGTTGATGACTTGACCTATGTTAGCAATTGATTCATACATCAGCATTGAGTGAGAAGTACTAATGCGACCAATACTCGGTTGGCCGATAGCGCTGTTTTTTGCAGCCATTGCTGTCGGCGCTTATTTCAACGGAGATGCAATCAACGAGTGGGTTGAAAATAATTCCATTGTAATACCGAATGAAGAGGTTGGTGTATTAGTTGGCGCTCAAGAAAATGAAAAGTGGTTCGTGGTCTTAATAGACTTCCCTGACCAAAATGAGTTCAGCAATTGTGACCAAGACAGAGCTTCTACGTTGATTGATCAATCTGCGCTAAATTATTTTCATCAAGGTGTACATCCAAATGGTACTTTAGAAATTGAATATCATAACCGTATAGTACAAACAAAACACAAAATGGAAGAATATGGGCATGATGAAGGTGGTGAAAATGATGTTGGAAAAAATGGTGTTAATCCACATACACTCGCTGAAGAAATCGTTAACGAAATATCTGACGAGGTCGATTGGGAAGTTTATGATTTGAACGAAGATGGTTGGGTTGACCGTTTCTTGATTTTACATTGTGCTAAACCACAAGAAGACGGTAGTGGTTCTTCGTCGAGAATTTGGTCACATTTTTCATCGATTGAAAATGTGGTGGAAATTTCAGATAATTTACAAATTGCATATTACACAATCGCTAGTCAATATAATTCAAACAATTTCGGAACAATCATCCACGAAATGTATCACCAATTTGGAGCAGCGGACCTTTATCCAGTTCATGCGCCTACAGTAACACAAACATGGAAAGGTATTGGAAATTGGGATATTATGGCAAGTGGTAATTGGAATGGAAATGGTGTTTGGCCTGCATTACCAACGACGGTAACTTCTGAATTGATGGGCGTACAACGATACGAACTTGTTGAACTAGAATGGTTACCAGGGACATCTTGTAATGGGCCCGTTGTTTCTCTAACTGGAATTGGAGAAGGTGGAAATTCTCTTAAAATACCCATTGGCGAAGACGAATTTATTTGGATCGAATATCGTAGTGATTATGGATACGATTCCAGATTACCAGGAAACGGTATATTGGTCTTGCAACAAGATTTGAATGCAGGTTCTGTTGAAGATAATACGGTCAATTCACATCCGGAAAGACCTTGGCTTGTTGTTTTGGAAGCGGATGGCAATCAAGATATGGTAGCTGGTTCGAACGAAGGAGAACAGTCAGATTTATTCTGGGATGGAGATAAATTTGGATATGATGGTATACAAATAAGAAATAGGGATGGAATATTAGTTGACTGGCTAGCAGAAGTGTCCGTAAATGATACCAATGTAACTATCACATTTTCATCCGATGATTGTGGACACCAATCAAACTTTGACTTCCCTGATTACACTTCTGTTTTAACCCCTGAAAGTTCAATTACTTTTGATGGTGAATGTGACGATCAGGAATTTCATTTATCAAGCTCTGATGGAAGGGAAATAGATGTTATTGACAATCAAATACAGTTCCAAACTGATGGCACTATTGGAGTAATAGGATTGATTACAGGAACTATTTCTTGTTCAAGTGGGACACCGATTGATATCCGGCATGAATTTGAGATTTTAGGAAACATACCAATTGAATCAAAATTCACTGATGATATTCCTTTTGATTCGAATACGATCATTAAAATTCCAATAGATACGATTGGAGGAGGTCAACAAACTTGGATCGTGGGGATTGAGGGTGCTTTGTCTCGTGTAGCGACTACAAGTCAGTCACAAACAATTGGACCGAAATCATACATAGAAGTTTCAATTGAACACAACGAACTATTGACAAATGGTATGCTAATTAGAGGTCAGTTGATTTTGGCTACCGAATCGGGCCAAAAGTATGCCATAGATATCGAACTTACTGCGACGAATGAACAACCTTCAGCAATAAATTCTTTCACAGAACCAGCTTTTTTGGTTCCTGTAGCATTATTATTGATTTCCATATGGGTAGTACTGGGTATAGAATCATCTACCAGGGAGGTGCCTTCTGAATTGAATGAATCTCCATTTACCGTCATTGAAAGCGATGACCCACCTTTTGTTGACCCCTTCGGCGAGCCTTACAGATAGACAAACACCTTCCCAATTTTTGGAGACATCGTGGAGCATTTGCATTAACCAAGGTGCATGGTCATCTTCGATTGGTGTTGAATATACCCTCCATCGACAGCCGTATTTGAAGCCAGGACGCACCATTAATCCACGATTATTTAATTCATCAAATAAATTTGATACTTCACTCTGTTCATTGTTTATCCAGTCCAGTTCTTCTTTTCTGTAAAATTTTCTCGAAAGATGTTCTATCCCCAAATTAGGATGATTATCTTTTGTGGAAGGAGTCAAATTGCCCATCGGATTTACTATTGAAACACGATACATTGTAACATCCATTTCTTCATCCACAATTGCAATTTCTGCATTTAAATCGGAATCTATGCTATCAATCCAAGTTATTATGTCTTGGATTTGAAACTCATCTCTTGATTGATACCATTTTACTTTTGAGGAAGGACGACTATTAGAGGGATGATTTTCCCTTGTCCATAAATTCCAACAATCTGTGGATTGCACTAATTTTTCTCCAGAACTTCGTATGGTGTCGTATGCAACTACCTGATAAACGAAATTCGTATCTTTTTCCAGTTTCTCATCTAACCAGCCTTCTGGAAGTGGTATGTGCCTGTGCCAGTGGCAAAACAACAACTCCTCATCATTGACTTTTATTCCTCCTGTAGTTGGTACACCTATCGCTGATTTTTGGTATAATCTGCTAGCAACAGGTTCGATAATTAACCAACCATCTTCATACCTTGTGGGAATTTGATTTTTTTTAGTTGGAGAGTTTTCCGAAGATAAGCCAATTGGTCTCGAATTTCTTGACCTTGGTTTACTCTTTCTACCCCCTGACATGATTGGCCGTAGGCGACCACTCTTATGTGCCTCCCCCTCTTACATACTAACAGTGAGACAATGGTAGACGGGTATCTAGGTACAATGACAACAGAGGAAAGGACTCTGTTGCATTTATTCGATAACCCACTTCCAGAAGGTCATTGGGAAGCTCCACCCTCCATAACACAGGCAGGTATTTCTGCAGCTGTACACGTGCAAAGAAAGCACGTTCCTAGAACCTTGAAGAGACTTGAAAATAACGAGGAATTGATTTCTAATCAGAGACATGTGCCGGGGGCTAAACAAAGAAGAATGGTTTACGGATTGACATCAAAAGGCATGGATAGGGCCTCAAAAATACGAGACAGGGTTCTATCTCTTTCTGTATTCAAAGATGGAGAAAGAATTACGTTAGGAACACTGAGGAAAGGTGGACAATTCACCTTAGAACTGTTATCTCATTTAGATGAAGGTTTGGTATTTCATGAAAATCCGGTAATATCCCCAATTTCGAACCCAGATGGAACCGCATCACTAGACGCCCAGGCAGGTGAAAATCTTGTACGAAGATTGTTTGCTAGAGCATGGGAAGATGGGAAGATTACGAGAGACGAGCAATATCTGTTAAATGAGGTCGTAGATTTTATTGGAATCCATCCTCAAAGAGTCATAAGAATATCTGAAGAAGCAAGAAAAACCCAAAATGCCCCACCACCGGAAGAAGTTTATCTTGACATGTTACGTCAAGCATTGATAGACGGTGAAATAGTCGATGATGAAATCGCTTTACTCAAAACTATGAGAGATTCTTTTGGAATTGATGATGATACGCATCGAAAATTGCTCGAGGAAGCAAAACGCCAACCAATATTAGATGAGGCAACCTCAACCTATAGATCAACATTAATCACCGCTTTGGAAGATGGAATGATTACAAATGACGAAGCAGCAATGTTAGAGACATTGCGTTCAAGTCTAGGAATATCAGATTCAACTCACGCAACTTTACTTGCTGAATTACTAGATAGTGCAAATTGAGGTGATAATATGGGTATGAATGATGAACAACATGAAGCGCATGATCGATTAGTTAGTTTACAGAATAATGTCAAAAATCTAGCAGGGAATGTGGTCCTAGTTGGAGATATTATGTTGGATAGGTACATACATGGGTATGCAAATGATTTGAATTCAAGAGCACCCGTTCCCGTACTTAAAGAGACTAACAGATACGACGACGTAGGTGCCGCCGCACACGTTGCAAGAGGACTTGGAAACATCGGATTAGATGCGACATTATTCGGTGTTGTTGGAGGGGATTTATCTGGAAAAACTATCATTTCCGCATTGGAGTCAGAACAAGTTGATTGCTCAGGAATTGAGTCGATAGATGAGAGAATCACAACGGTAAAGACTCGACTCATAGCTGGTCGAGAATATTTAATTTCAAATCAGCAACTTCTATTGAGATGGGACATAGAAGATGACACTCAAATCGATGCTGAGGTTTTGAGGTCATTAACAGATAAAGCGGTAAAGGAGATTCCTAATTCTGACGTTCTAATAATTTCCGATTATGGTCAAGGTGTCATTACAGACGAAAACGCACTGCGATTAATTAACTCAGCAAAATTGGCCAATGTTCCAGTTATATGCGATCCTAAGTTAACTGGACTGCACAGAACATTTGGAGCAGATTGGGTGATTTTCCAAACGAGAGGATTGGATTTAATGGCAAAACGTCTAGCTTGTAATAATTCTTCTGAAGCCGCTAAATTACTAATCAAAGAAAATGAATGGAGAAACTTAATGGTTGTTCAAGGTGAAAATGGTGTAACTGTTTACACAAATGAGGAAGATGTAATTTCAGTTCCTTGTACGCTAGCAGACCCTAGAGGAGTTATAGGAATCATTGATGCAGCTGCAGTAGCAGTTGCGGCTGGCGTAAATCTCGGTATTTCAGTCAAAGACATTGCGCATTTAGCAAACGCTGCATGTGAATGTATAATGAGCGGAACTCAAAATTTCACATTAACATCGAAAGATTTGGCGCATCGCCTTGGTGAGATTGCTTGGAGTCTGCAAATTTCACAGAGGTGAATTTTTGAGTTACTGGCAAAGACCGACTACTGCGGACATAGGCATAAGAGCGTTTGGATTAAATCAAAACGACTTGTTAAGGGAATTGACATTGGGAATGCAATCGATATTGATTGCGGAAGACCAAGATGTAAATTCAATAACTAGGACTACAAAACAATGGGAAGTAAATCACGTTGGTGATGTGGAGATTTTAGTTTTAAAATGGCTTGATGAAGTACTGTACAATTTAGAAATACATGACGAGTTTTTAGTCGATTGTCAGCCTATAATCAAAGATGGGATTATTCAGGCACAGGTATCTACAATTCCAAAATCTAGCGTGTTATTGGAACTAGAAATCAAAGCTGTAACATCTCACGAATTTGTCTTTAGGAAGATTTTGAAAGGTGAAATTATTTCTTCCGAATGGTTCGAAATTCCAACATTTGAAGGGCCAGGCTGGTACTCAGATGTTGTTTTTGACATCTAACTTATATTCTGATCTTTCAGTGGTTAGGGATATTCCTAACGCCAATCCTACGGGTGCAATCATCATACACAACAATAACACAGGCATTGACAATTGAATTGGTTTGTTCTTCTCTACCATTCGAAGCCAAATGTACCTGCCAGAAAATGTATCCATTACTAGGAAGTGTAGCCAAGCCAAAATTATCATTTCATCTGTTGAAAATAAATTGATTACAATTTCAGGAGTGGGCATCTCACTTCCCAACGAAAGAAACACATCGAGTAGATTAGGAGCGAGTAGAATCGAATAAGAAACTGCAAGAGGAATTACACTATATCTCAAATCTCCAACAAATTTGTAGGTAAATTCATGCCTAGGAAGGAACCACATTAATCCCCAAATCGGTATAATTAATGACGAAGAAAACCAAAAAGTGGCTAACAAAATTGTGTCCATGTCTTACGACATAATTCAGAATTTACAAACTTTTGTTTAGTGGGAGTGCCAAAAGTGGACTTTCGTACCTATGAACCAAATCCACAAGCTTTCTCCATCCCGTTACCCCACGGCACCCATGGCCCCAGGTAGGGCTGCTCCGTTCCCGGCCTGACCTGTTCCCCCGGTTATCCAGTTCCCGACTCCTTCCGGTTTCGGTTCATGACACCCGGGTCACGTGGGGGCGAGACATCAACGTCCGCCTGTGGGAATCCACAAGCCGGCTAAGCCGCCTTTTGGCTTTCGGACCGCCATATGCGATTTGCGGAAGAGGGCACGCAAACTCCCCTCCTATCCCAGCATGCCGTAATACCTTACCATTTTGAACCCACCGAATGAAAATAAATCATTCCGCTTCTTCGTATTTAGAAGGACAACTAGTTTTTATTACCTCAGCTTCGAATATCCACGTATTATTTGAATAAACAAGAACCCCTTCAGCATATACAGTTCGGTTGTTGTCTAATCCATTGGAAACACTTGCCTTGCTATAATCTACTAACAATTCAGAATCTTCACCATGAATAATGAATGTTAGCCCGGTTTCATTAATACTGTAATCCAAAATTTCTCCCCGAATTGCGATTTCTTTGCCCTCTAAATTATCTGGTGATTTCATCACTTCATCAATGGTCCTAGTGGCTTCGGGTGTTTGAAGTAAGAGTGTTGAGCCCAAGGCTATTGTTAATACAGCACCAATTAAAAGCAATCTAGTTCTGTGTGTCAACATTGTATTACCTCCTATCATGGCCTATTAGTTCTGAAAACTCATATATTCCGTTTGATTTCATCCTATTTTCTAAGCCATTTACTATACCTTTTACAACACCTGGCCCCTCAAATACTAAAGAGGAATAAAGTTGAATGAGATGTGCTCCATTTGAAATTTTTTCATAAGCATCATCACAATTAGAGATTCCACCGACTCCAATTATAGGCCAATTCCCATCGGTATGGTCTGCAATCAAACGTATAACCTCAGTAGATCTATTTTTTAGAGGCCTACCAGAAAGCCCACCTGTTTCATCCATTATTGAACCATCCTCTGGCCGAGAAACAGTAGTATTGGTTGCTACTATTCCAGCACAACCCAAACCTCGTGCTGTGTCGACTATCGATTTAATCTGCATGTCTCCTAAGTCAGGTGATATCTTTACTAAAACTGGTTTATCCTCACAATGCTTTTGCACTTCAATGATGATTCTGGCCAAATCTTCATCCTTTTGCAATTCTCGTAGATTTGGAGTATTAGGAGAAGACACGTTGATGACAAAACCATCTACATATGGCAAACAACTCTCAACTGTTTTTGCATAATCAAGATGTGCATCTTCCAGCTTGGTGTCTTTTGATTTTCCAACATTTAAGAAAAGTGGTACATTAGGGGAGTAGGTCTGTTTGAGGTGCGTTGCCATTTCTTTACTTCCGATATTATTGAATCCCATGCGATTGATCAAAGATTGAGTTTTACCATCCCTGAACATGCGTGGTTTGGGATTTCCGGGTTGTTTGAATTCAGTTATGCCACCAATTTCAATAAATCCAAACCCTATATTTTCCCAACCCTTCATGGCCTCTGCTCTCTTGTCCATACCTGCTGCCAATCCAAGTGGATTTGGGAAATTTAATCCAAATTTTGAAACTGGAATATTTTTAGGTTTGTATAGAATTCTTAACAACATTCTACCTATGAATGACCAAGAGACAAACCTTAGCGCCAAAAGAGATCTACTGTGTGCTTTCTCACTATCTTGTAGCGCAATTAGAGGGCGGGCAAAAATCTTGTACCCGACTCCCATGTTTTGTTGTCTACAAGCCGTATTCTTCAAATCTTGCCTCTGCTTGGGCTAATTAGTGCTAATCAATGACTCGAGATGGCCATCTCTAAGAGAAGCGGCAAGAAGATTTCTCAGGGAAGAAAACTGCCCACTATCGGTTCCAATAGAACATGAAGATGATGCGTGGGATTTAGTTCAGTTAATTTCAGACTATATTCCAGAGAAATTGACATTACCGAATGTCATAATTGGAAAACTCGGTGGAGGAGAATATTTCCAAATGGGAGACAAAGAGCCACCGGAACACGTATGCTGGGTTCCCAATGCCACTTGGATTGATTTCAAAACTCAAGTTGTAGAACTTTTGGAGGCTGGATATCCAGGTTGTGTAGGATGTGGTGGACCCGGTTCTGAGGGTGTCTGGAACGAGGCTCTCCGCAGACTGGAAATAGCCAAAAAATAAGACTGGTTTTTTTTACAGTTACATAGTAACTGTCGAAAATCCACACAAAACGAGACTTCAAGTATCGCCGATTTTCCCCCCTTGAATCATGCCAGTGGTAATCATCGCCGAAAAGCCAAGTGTTGCCGCTGATATTGCGACCACCCTAAACGTGAATAAAAAATTAGAAACTCATTGGGAATCTGAGGACATAATTGTAACATGGGCTGTCGGCCATCTGCTAGAATTAAAGACACCTGAGGAATATGATGAATCTTTCAAAAATTGGCACAAAAGTTTAGATAAATTGCCATTTATTCCTTCAGACTTTCAATTGAAGCCAATAGGCGGGAGAGGTTCAAACAAAAAGCAACTCAATGCAATTAAAAAATTAATTACAAACAAAGAATGTACAGAAGTTGTAAATGCTTGTGATGCAGCAAGAGAAGGTGAGCTGATATACAGACGAATAGTCCAATTTTCAAACATAAAAGCAACATCATCTCGTATGTGGTTACAATCTATGACAAAAGATGCTATCAAAACTGCTTGGGATAACAGAAAAGATGCATCAGACTACAATGATCTCCGTGATGCTGCCGAATCTCGCGCTGAAGCAGATTGGATAATCGGAATGAACGGTTCAAGAGTTGCATCAACCCTCTTACGTGTTGGTAGAAGAGACAAGAAATCACTATCTTTGGGAAGAGTACAAACTGCGACGCTTGGAATGATAGTCGACCATGAGTTGAAAATTCTATCACACAATCCTGAACCATTCTGGAGTTTGGAAGTTAAATTTGAATCGCCTGAAGCCCAATGGACAGCTAGATGGGAAAGAAAAGGCCACAAAGATGACGCGGAGCGTCCGGAATACAAATCACACAGAATAACAGAATTATCAGAAAAAGAGGAAATTGAAAAATTACTAGAAAGTAATGACGGTTTTACGGTGAACCAAACAGATAGGACGAGCACAGAGAAGCCTCCTTTAAATTTTGACCTGACAAGCTTACAGAGAGAAGCGAATAATTTGTGGTCGTGGTCTGCAAGAAGAACCCTTTCTGTAGCACAGGAATTGTACGACACACACAAACTTACGACCTACCCTAGAACCGATTCAAGACATTTGCCTGAAGATATGATGGAGACAATATCTAAAACAATTAGGCAGTTAGGGGCCCAAGAAGATTTTGAGCCACATTCAAATTATCTCGTTCAAAATGGATTGCAAAATACCAAGAGGAATTTTGACAATTCAAAGGTTTCAGACCACTTTGCGATAATACCAACTGGCAAATTGCCCGATAGTAGTTTAAATACAGACGCTTCTAAATTGTACGACTTAATTTCTAGACAATTTTTAGCATCATTCCATCCTGAAGCACTATGGACGGTTCAGAAAAGAATTGTAGAAAAATCCGGTCACCAATTCATAAAGGAGGCTCGAAATATCAAAAAAGAAGGATGGAGAGCTGTAAGGCCAAAGAATCAGAGCTATCCTGACGATTGGGGAGTGCTGGCAAATAATCCAGCCAATGCATCATTGCTCGAAAGTGAATTCAAAGAAGAAAAAACCAAACCAATTGGTAGGTTGAAAGAAGCAGGATTGCTTCGTCTCATGGAAAATGCAGGTAAAGAAATCGATGATGACGAGTTATCCGCAGCTATGAAAGACAAGGGATTAGGGACTCCTGCCACACGAGCAGAGACAATTGAAAAATTAATATCGAGAGAATTTATATCTCGAGGGAAGGGGGGCTCAATCAGAGCAAATCCACATGGAATAAGGCTAATTGACATGTTGAGAAGAATTCCTGTCGAATGGATTACATCTGCTGAACTTACAGGTGAAATGGAATCAAAACTGACTGGTGTTCAAAGAGGAACAGTTACCCGTTCAGAATACATGAATACAATTTCAGACCTCGCATCTGAACTCGTAAATTCCATAAAAAACCATGACCGAAATCTATTCTACATCAATGAAAATTCAGTAGGTACGTGTCCAGAATGCTCAGGTAATATGAATGAAACTGTGATGTCATACATTTGCGAAAATAACGCTGGAAGAGATTCAGGTTGTAGTTTTGTGGTTTGGAAGGACTCTAGTGGAAGATGGTTCGATAGAGAAACCGTATCGAGATTACTAAACGAAAAAGAAATTAAAAATCTGCATGGCTTTTTCTCAATGTCGGGTGAATCATATGAAACTGATGTATCGATAAATGCATCAGGCCTATCAATTGGTGGAGGATCATCATCATCTGTGAGTGATGACGATGAAATATTGTGCGCTTGTCCGATATGCTCTCAAGGCAACATCAGGATTGGTGAATCATTTTACTCATGTGATGGTGAAGATTGTAAGTTCCGTGGCATTGGCAAGATAATTTGTAAAAGAGATATTTCAAAAGAAACAGCCCTCAAGATTTTGACAGAAGGTAAATCTGAATTAATTGAAGATTTTATTTCAAAAAGGAACAGACCGTTTTCGGCATACTTGGTTCTTGGTAAAACTAGAACAGAATTTGAATTCCCACCTAGAGAGTTGTCAGCTGATGTAAAAAGGTTTGATGTTGTTGAAGGAGTTGTTGCAGTGTGTCCCAAACACAATATTGGAGTAATTGAGACTCCAACTCATTTCCAATCAGAGACAAACTCTGAAGGTTGTAAAATTTCAATCTTAAGAGAAATGAGTAAACGAGAAATTACCCGGGAAGAAGCTAAGGAATTAGTGGAAAGCAAAAAAATTGGACCATTCGAAGATTTTACTTCAAAGAAATCAGGCAAACCATTTACAGCAATCTTGTATGTGAAAGGTAACGAATCAATAGGATATCGATTCGCTAAGAAATAATCTTACACAACCTTCACATTTATGATGGTCTACGGGGTTATAGATGTACCAAGTTGTTATTGTCGGTGCAGGCCCCGTGGGAGGCCGATTAGCAACTGAGTTATCAAAACGGGGAATCAGCACTTTAATGCTGGAAGAGCATGCTGAAATAGGAAGGCCATTTCAATGCGCAGGTCTTGTAAACCCACCTGCAATGAACGCTGTTAATTTAGAAGAAACAATCTTACAAAACATCAACGGAGCACTTATTCATTCCCCATCTGGCATTCAAGTTCCAGTAGGAAATGAAAAAACCATCAGAACACATGTTGTTTGTAGGAAAAAATTCGACCAAGGTGTAGTTAGACAAGCTATGGAAGCAGGATCCCACCTATGGCTTAAATCTCGACCAATTGATGCAGAGGTTCTCGATGACGAGGTCATTTTGACCGTCGAGAGGGAAGGCAATACGGTGGAATTGTCTTGTAAATTATTGATTGGTGCGGATGGAGCGCATTCATGGACAAGACGAAAATTCAAAATGGGTCGGCCTAAAGAAATGATGATTGGATTTCAAACAGATGTAAAGGGGCTAAAAGGAAAATCAAATTGGCTTGAAATGTATACTGGGTCAGATATTGCACCAGGCTTTTTCTCTTGGGTCATACCAACTGGAGCAGACACTCACAGGATTGGTATTTGGTCAAAGGCTGATTTGCTGGGTGGAAGAAGCGTTGAGCAATGTTATGAATCATTGATAAACCATGATTTATGGAAAGATAGATTCTACGGCGTAAAAGAGGTCGCGAGGTACTGTGGACCAGTCCCCTGTGGCCTAATTAAAAAACCATTCAAAGACAGAGTCATGGTAATCGGCGATGCTGCTGGAATGGCAAAGCCAACAACCGGTGGGGGAATTGGCCCTGGATTTAGGCAAGTCGAAGCGATTATAGAAAAGCTAACTAAATGCATTACTGAAGATAAGTTGTCGCAAAATCACTTAGCAAAGGTGTGTAAACCGTATAAATCCTTATCAAAAGACCTTGACAGAGCAAGAGCACTACGTGATTTGTTGGTCACTATACCCGATGACGAAGAGCTTGATACTCACTTCAGGATGTTTAACAGACCAGAAATTCTAGAATTGATCAATGAAATCGGCGACATTGAACATCCAGTACCTCTTGGTTTGGCACTTTTGAGAAAGGTTCCTGAATTTCGAAAGTTAGCGTTGAAGGCCGGAGTCAAAATTTTATTTGCTTGAGGGATTGCATGGTACGGATTACACATAGAATTCGCTATCCACCATTTGAATCTTCAAAAATAAACCCGGATGCAATCCCAATTGCTGAAAATACCTTTGAAATAGAGGGCCCAGTCGTACCCGCTTTCAAACTAGGAACTGAAGATTCATGGTTGGTTGAGAGAATCATTGACGGAAAATTTGAGTTTGATTCTAAATATCATGGAGAATTACCTGCTGCTATCGAAAAACAGAGAAAGGGATGGTATATATTGCCAAATCCAATTCACGCCAAGGCTAGAAAATTCATCAATTTATCAGTAATAATTCTGATGACTGCCCTGTTCTACCTCTTCACCGCACCAATCCAGTCATCAATGGGCATTCCCACATTTGGCACTGGTAAAATTCGACTGGGATTGTTGGATTACCCAGCATTAGCAGTCATAGTAGTTCCACTTCTGATAATCCCAATAGTTCTTAGAATTGTGGCGAATCTGAGCGATTTAACCAAACAAAAAGAATTCCTTTCAAATGCACCAGCTAGTCCTAAGTTTGAATTTGAAGAAATGAATAATGTTTCAAAATTGATTGGAAAGGTTAGCTTTGACGAATTACCATTAGGTTGCAATGAAATGAAAGTATCATGGAGAGTTGGAGTTTTGCCTCCTGCGAGGCATCGTATATTCTCTGCACTCAAATTAGACCCAAATGGCCAACCACCTCCGGGATTAACTACACCACTACCTCACCACTGGGAAAAAGGGCTTGATGATGGAACAGGGATGGGTGAAGATGCACCCATGGAGAGGCATGATGTCCCAGGAGGTATGTTTCTGAGACCGATGAGGATAATGAGTTATGGAGGTTCGGCAACCATTACTAACACAAACGGTAGTTTTGAACTAGAAGCACCTGAAGGTGATTGGCCTGGAACGGTTTATGGGGACTTAGTGAGAATTCACTGGGAATGCATTATTACATTTGAGAGAGATGTTGGTGGACAACTACTTTGGGTACAACCATTAATTATCGAACACACCAATTCGACTGTGAGCAATGAAAATTTAACGATACAAGACGGTCGCACTGAATCAGATATTTTTTAGAAGGTTTCATTTGCTTGGTGCATAGTGTCGTACTATGAAGGGGCAGAGATATCAAGCGATTTTTCTAACCGTCGTAATGCTACTCTCTGGTTGTTTATCATCAGAACCAGATAAAATTGTTCAAGATGATGTTGAGAAATCTGATGATCTTTCAGTCAATTTTACCCTAGATGAATACCCATTAAATGCAGAAATTGGAGAATTTGTAATAATCACAGGTAACGTAATGATTTCTCCTACGGAAACTGATTTTTCAATTCTTTACGATATTGTTTCACCAACTGGAATTAGGAATTTTGAATCGTCAATTCTTATAGATGAATCCGATATTAAAATTATTTTTTCACCCGATGAACCAGGAGAATGGTTAGTAATTACTAAATTATATGTCGAAGGTTATGAAGAACCACTAATTCAGCAAACTGGTTTCACAACAAATATACCCGACGAAGGGGATTCAATATTGCTCACAGATGCAATAATTGAACTCGATGGTCCACAGGAATTTACACTTGCAGGAACCGTCACACACACTAATTTGGAATCTTGCGAAATTACTGAAAATTCGATATCATATTACCCGAATGAAATCGGACATTTTGAGATAAATAAAGCAATGATTACTGAAAATTCAGAGTTGACAATAAGTGTTGTATGTGGCGTTTGGACGAAATCATACGACAGTAAAACTGTGCAAATAATTATTCTAAACACAGATGATATTGATGGCGACGGGATACAAAACGATGTCGACAGGTGTCCAGAGGGACTTGGAGAGGACGATGGATGGTATTCTACTGAAATTACAGATTACGATAGAGACGGGTGTGAAGACCAATCAGAAGATATCGACGATGATGGAGACATGTTACCTGATTTTGATGATGATTGTTTATCTGAATTAGGATGGATTAGTAATTCAACTTCAGATTACGACACTGATGGTTGTTCTGATAATTTACAAGATAACGACGATGACAATGATGGAATTATTGACGATAATGATCTATGTCCAAAAGGTGAGCTAAACTGGGAATCAAAAGCGTATTCAGATTACGACGGCGATGGTTGCAGAGATTTAACTGAGGATTTAGACGATGATAATGACAACATCGCAGACATCACAGATGACTGTTGGAGAGGACAGTTGAATTGGACATCCAACATACAGGTTGATTATGATGGAGACGGATGTTTCGATTCCACAGAAGACTTAGATGATGATTCTGATGGAGTAAACGATGTAAATGAGACTGGAGTAACATTAGACCTGTGCCCACGCTCACCACTAAATGCGACAGACATTGATGAAAATGGTTGCGACGCAACTGAAAGAGATTCAGATTCTGACGGAATTTCAGACTTTTATGACCAGTGCCCAGGGACACCAATTGGTAACGACGTAAACAATCTTGGTTGTGCAGATTTAGATGGTGACGGTGTTTATTCAAATGTAGATAACTGTACAAACACTGAAGAAAAATGGAGTGTGAATAACGAAGGTTGCGCAGTCTATCAATTAGCAGTTTCATGGAAAGAGACTGGACATGGGAATGGAAGGATGGATACAGTCTCACACTTCTCAGTACCCACACTTGATGGGACCTGGTCATTTAGAAATGAGTGGAATGGAAGGGACGTCTACATTTTTCTTTTCAAATATACTGACTCATCAGGAAATAGCAATAACGCTGACTGGTCAAAGAACCCAGGCTCAATGATTAGACAACTACCAGATAATGCGCATTTATTCTATGGCTCATTCGATAATACATATCATAATGATGTTTTGGGACGTAAAAATGCTGTCCTAAATGCATTAAATCCCGATGAGGAGATTAAGTGGGCTAATCGAATACATTACATAGACCAAGACATGTCAACCGCCAGTGGTGGATTGGGCGACCTAATCAATAATTGGGGCTCACTATACTATGGAATTGATAGATTCCAGAGAGCAAGGGAAATTGGTTCGATTTATGCATGGACCAGCCAAACAAATGACATTACCCACTGGGCATACGAAGCGCGAATGTATAATTATGAATTCAATGTTGAGATAAGAGAAACCGATCCGAATATCGAAGTAGTAACCATTGTAGACGAAGTTTGGCATAGTGGGGGGTGGAGTTCAGGTTATACCTCTACATACAGTGATGTAAACATAACACTTCCAGAAAATATCTCTAATTATGATACTCTCGAAGTCTACCACGAACATGCTTGTGAGGACAGAAGAAACAGATACCAGAAATCAGATGGTACATACGGAGGTTGTCATGAATGGGACTATCTGGCGTACATGAAGATCTGCAATCGGGATAACTCATCAAAATGTGGGACTGAATTCATGAGATGGATTACAACATACGGAAGAGAAGGAAGATGGCTAACTGACATCACACCTTACCTATTTATGCTCGAAGATGATGATGTTAGGACATTCAAATATCAAGGTGCAAATAAGGGCACTATGACTGTAAAATTATTATTCTCTAATTGGAATAAGGGAGAGCGAAGTTTCACCGGTGAGCAAATATTTACTGGTGGTGAATTCAATGGAGAATACAATAATGAATCTCGGTACAAACGCCAACACAATTTTTCAACAGAAGATGATTTTTACAGAGTAAAAATCGTTGCAACGATTACTGGCCACGGCTTCAACCAAGACCAAGCTAACTGTGCGGAATTCTGCGACCATGAACATCATTACTACCTTAACAACTACCAAACATATGAGTGGCACCCTATTGTTCATGATAATCAAGGGTGTGAAAAGGAAGTTGACAGAGGTGTTGTAGCCAATCAATTTGGATCTTGGCCTTTTGGAAGAGCAGGATGGTGTGCAGGGCAAGATGTTAAACAATGGACATATGATATAACCAACTGGGTCGACAATTCTACCGAAAATAATCTACACTACAAAGGACTATTCAATGGCCAAGAGTATGTACCACAAAACACAAATGGTGGCTCTAGAAATATACGTGCTAACATCTGGTTGGTTTGGTATGCTCAGAATTGAGTAGGTGGAGGAGAAGCCATTTCGTTCAATTCCAAGTCAGACTTTGGTGTTGGAAGCAATTCATATCTCGAGTTTCTTCTGACTGGATTAAATCCTGCCTTAATTATAGTATCTTGTAACTCTTTTTCAGATGCCCGCATTTTTTCAGTACCTGATGCTGATACAACGTTCTCCTCCATCATTGTAGACCCTGCATCATCGGCACCACCAAGAAGTGCCATTTGCGCAATGTTTAGGCCCATAGTTGGCCATGACGCTTGAATATGTTCTATATTATCAAAAAATAAGCGACTGATTGCAACATGACGTAGGTATTCAGTTGGGCCAGCCCCTAATTCCATTCTGTTGGCCCCTCTATTTCTCTTTCCATATGAATTATTTTCAAGTTGGACAGGCCATGCAATAAATGATGTGAAGCCCATTGAATAATTATCCAGACTAAAATCCTGTAAATCTCTTATATGTTTCATATGTTCAATTCTGTCTTCAATATTTTCGCCAAACCCAAATACATTTGTTGCACTTGTGATTAACCCCAAGGATTGAGCTTCACGCATTATATTTAGCCAGTTGTCAGGGTGGCCTTTTTTTGGCGAGACATCTGTTCTTACAGATTCTACCAAGATTTCTGCCCCACCACCTGGTAACCCATGCATGCCTGAATCTTTCAATCTGGTCAAAACTTCTAATGTAGATAGACCAGTAACCTCTGAAATACCTTCGATCTCAATTGGTGAGAAGCAATCTAAATCGATATTTGGGTGGCGTTGACGTAATTCCTTGAGTAAATTTGTGTAATATTCTATTCTAAGTTCGGGATTAACACCACCTTGCATCAATATCCTTACCCCTTCTATTTCTTCCAGTTCAGAAACTCTCTGACTAATCTCATCGATTGATTGAGTATATGTTTCTGCATGGCCCGGAGGACGATAAAATGAACAAAATTGACAGTTAATAGTACAAATATTGGTGTAGTTGATGTTTCTATCAATCAAATACGTTACGTTTCTATTTCCATTCATCGACAATCTTCGCTTGTGGGCAGCTTGACGAAGTTCATGGAATGGAGCGTTTTGATATAGCTCAATGGCTTCTTCAACAGAAATCCTTCTTTGCTCATGGTCTAACTCAGCCAAAATTTGACTCCAGTTCATAGTTCCCACTCATGCTGTGCCAACTATAGCTTCAATATCAGTGATTGTTTTTGGGCAATCCACGGAAAGGACATCTGGGCCATCTTTTGTTATCAAAACATCATCCTCTATTCGTATACCAATATTTGCATACCTTTCAGGACAATCAACATCTGGTCTCCATGCTCCGAAATATAGTCCAGGTTCTACTGTTATCACCATACCTTCTTCGAAAACCCTCGGCTCATCATTAGGCCTGTAGATACCAACATCATGCACATCCAATCCCAACCAATGTCCAGTACCATGCATGTACCACTTGTTAAGTTCGCCCTCTGGACCAACTGCCTCATCTATACTTTGTGTGATTACTCCAATGTCAATTAAGCCTTGAGCAAGGACACGTCGTGCTTCTTTGTGCGGTGCATCATATGGATTACCTACTCTACATTTGTCAATGGCTGCGAGTTGTGAGTCTAGGACTATTTGATAGATCTCTGCTTGCGGGTCTGAAAATTTACCACTAACTGGCCATGAACGCGTAATGTCTGATGCATATCCTTTGTACTCACAGCCAGCATCGATCAAAATCACTTCACCTTCATTACAAACATCGTTATTGACATTGTAATGCAGAATTGTGGCATTTTCTCCACTTCCAATTATGCAAGGATAGGAAATACCTTCTGTATTACAATACTTGAATAGTCCTTCTATAATTCCTTCAAGTTGCCATTCTCCAATCCCTGGTTTTGTATTGGCCATCGCTTGAATATGAGCTTGGCTGGCAACCTTTGCGGAGTGACGCATCAATGAAATTTCGGATTTGGATTTCCTCAACCTAAGTTCGTTTATGTATGGAGATGGGTCAACAATACTCATAGGACCAGTTCCAAATTTTTGTCTTTCACGAGAATTTCTCTTAACTTCATTTTCCACAATACTATCCACTGTTTTGTCAACTCCGAGTTTTACAAACACTCTCGAAGATTTTACGAGCATTTCAGATAATTTATCATCTAAATCATGAATTGAATATGCCTCATCTACAGGCCAATTATCAACTGCGCCCTCGACACCCGGCCTCCTGCCTTCCCAAATTTCCTTTAACACATCCTTTGGTTGAACAAACAATATTCTTCTCCACTCCCCATTTACATTTATTGCACAAAATGTTGATTCTGGGTCTGCCCAACCTGTTAAGTAAAGCATATCCGAGCTCGCTCGAAAGTGATAATGGACATCATTTGAACGAATCGATTCATGTGGATTAGTGATAATCAACAAATCTGACGACTTTAATTGAGCAAATAATCGATTTTGCCTTGCCTCAAATTCTGAGGCATCTACGCCTGATGGTTCGCTACCAATTGCAAGTAAGGAATCCTCCCACATGTCTATGCGGTGTAGGTTTTATTTTTTCAGTCCTTTGATTTAAAGTAAAATGTAACCTTATTTCCAATCATCTACATCAACATTGGTTTCTTCGATTTCAGATGTTTTAGTTGCTTCCCATTTTGGCATTTTCGAGATCGTACTTTTTTGCCTGAAAAAAGCTACTCCGCCAAATATTATCGGAATCAGAATGAATAACGCAGTCATTGCAACCTCAAGCACCATGCTTCCAACATTTTCATCCACACCTTCCACAATAACTTGAATTTCGTGAACTGCCTTGGCACCATCATTATCCTCAACTTCAAGTAACACGACATACGAACCAATTTCCAATGAAGTAAGTGTAATACTATTGTTAATTGACATTAATTGTCCATCTAGATACCATGCATAATTCATTTCACTATTATCAAATTCACTATCTGAAATGTTTGCCTCTAGAAGTATCTCATCACCATAGCTACTTCTCCAGATATCTGAGTTAGTAGTATCCAAACCCTCTATAAAAAATTGAATTGTTGGTTCTAAATTTTCAACGGCAATCACGACACTCTGAGAAGCAGTTCTTCCAACTGCATCAAAAATGTCGAGCCTTATTGTATAATTTCCTGAATATTGAGGAACTAACGTGTGTGTGAATTTCTGAGTCGAATTTGAGGTTATGACACTAATTGATCCATCGGGTTTAGTAATGTACCACAGAGATTGTAAATTACTTCCCCAAACCCCATCACGAGACCCACTTCCATCAATGAATATTTGATCACCTTCTCGTGCATTTGCTGAAGCAATTAATTCAACTACTGGGTCTGTTTGGTCCACGAATAAGTCTATCGAAATTTTAGGAGATTCACGCAAAAATTCATCCTGTAAGTGATATGTGAAGTTCCATACTCCATCACTCAATTCAAATTCAGTAGCATTTAGTGAAAATGTGTAATTTGATCCAGCCCATTCGGGCACTATCTCTGATACACCGGCCTCATCAGTGCATGCACCTTGAGGAGAATAACACCACTCAACTTTGATGACAGTATTAGCAATCGTTCCCTCTGAAAGGATTCCTTGACCTGTTAATTGCAAATTTTCATCTAAAAACATCTGTAGTTCGTGATGTGGTGATAAAATAGGCTCATGTGGGCCTTGACCCACAAAAAATATTCTGTTGAAGAATGATTTATCGAGTTCAATTGGTTGATTTATTTCCAACCAACATGTGCAATTTAATCCTGACAAATTAACCTCAATATTCCAAATCCATATTCCCTCAGATACTGGAATAGCAGATGTAAAAAACTCACCTGAAGCAACAACCGGCCAAGTTATGTATGGCTCTGTAACGTTATAGATTACCCATTGAGCGCTCTGAGGGTTGATTGTTGTTGAGCCATTTATGCTCAATGTCTCATTCACCCAAAATCCATTTTCAACAGGGCTTGAGATTTCTTCGTCTTGTGAAAAAGCAGATACATTATCAATTAAAGCAATCAAAGATATTACTGCGGTCAGTATGATACTAAGGCGCAAGGAATATCTCATTCACTACTCCTCGAATGCGTTACAGAGTTGTCCTTGGGTTGGGAAACTATTGATGTCTCTTGGGTTAGTATCCCATTTGTATTCACAATAATTGATATGCCCATCACCATCTGTGTCCACCATTCTATCCGCTCCATCATATGGATCGAAATTGAAGTAGTATTCCCAACCTGTAGCCATTCCATCATCATCATGGTCTTGATAGTAAACCTCAGGACCATCATTCCAATCATCACCATCTGTGTCATTTCTAATCGGATTGGTACCGTTAACATATTCTTCATAGCTGGTGTAATTTTCTAAATTATCGTAGAATGCTTTTCCGTCTGGAGTATCAGGATTGATGTGGCAGTTGCTGGATGATGGGTCATCATAAGATGGACAGTATTTTGCGATTAAACCACTTCTGTTTAGACCATCGTTATCTGGATCTTCCATGCCATCATCAATTCCATCTCCATCTGAATCTTTCAGAGAAGGGTCCATTATACCACGTGCCCCGCTTACTCCTCCTGTAGTGTTGTCAAACAAACCGACATTGAGAGCTTCTTCTGAGTACGTGACTTCCCATCCATCAGGGAGAAGGTCGCCATCTGTATCATCATCAACTGGATTAGTATTCCATCTGTCAGGTGCCTCTGCGCCATTTGCTAATGTATCATTATCAATATCATATGTATCGTCCTTTAGGGAATTTTCTGATGGGTCCAAAGCCCACCTTCCATTACAGCCTCCACAAAGTGGATTGGTTGGGACAATGAAATTGGTTAGATTCATTTCATGAACTTCATATTTCTTCTCCAAAATGAATCCACCAAGCCAGTTCTTCCACATGTATCCTCCTGATTCCAAGCCACATTCGACCATAGAATCACACCCAGGTGGTAACCACAAATCTGTTGCTACCCATAGCGAATGAGATTTGCTATTATCTTCAAGAGATTCAACTTGCATTTCCCAGCCGTCTAGCATTCCGTCACCATCGGTGTCATTTATCAGAGGATTTGTAGGATTTTGATAAGGTCGGGGAACGAATAGAACTTCGTGGCCGTCGATTAAACCATCGTTATCTGTATCTGAATTGTTAGCATGAGTCAAAAAGTTGTCAGCTCCAAGAATTACCTCTTCACCATCCTCTAATCCATCGTTATCGGTATCGAACATACATGGGCTAGTGAAATAGTCCTCACCATACCAAGAGAATCCATTCAATGCTTCTGCTTGATCACCTAAACCATCACCATCAGTGTCAGCATTAGATGCGTTTGAACCCGTGTCGCAGACATCGTTGAATTCTTTGTAATCGGAGAGACCATCACCATCAGTATCCCACAATCCTGGGTCTGAGGTTACATGGACATTTTGAACACCCCGGTTAACAACAAGAATATCCCAGCCCATTACTTCGATTCCGTCTCTTAACCCATCCCCATCTGTATCTGGGTTGAGAGGGTCTGTCGAACGACCGTCAACAATACCATCGCCGTCTTTATCACGAGCATTGTATTCCATCAAATTGGTGAATCTTTCCTCTTCCTCCACGATTTCAACTAAAACTTGAAGCCTACTTTCAATGAGTTTGTTATCGGTTGTGTCTACGTGAACTGCGTAAACATAACCACTCACAGGAGCTCTAATTGGAACGGATACTGGATTTCCACCAGACAAGATAACCTGTAGTGTTAGGATTGTCTCATTTGCATCTACATAATCGTCCTCAACAACATTGACATTAATGACTTTGGCAGTATTTTCTAACGCATCATATGTTACGCTTCCATCCCCATCAACATCATATCCATCTCTGTCAGGATCGTCATCACCGTTAGAACCGTCCCTTGGGTCTAGACCGTTATTTGCTTCCCAACCATCCGGCATACCATCTTCGTCGGTATCCTCATGCCATGGTGAAGTGAACTTTTCTTCACCAAATGTCCAAGCAACTCTGTACTCCTCAATGTTGTTCATTCCATCTTCATCCCAGTCACCATAACCATCTGAATTATTTGCAGGGTCTAGAAGTTGGGCGCCTGCTGTTGCAGCTGCTGTATTGTAAGCAGGATGGTCGTTTATGGTTGAATAACAGAATTCGAATCCATCGGGCATTCCATCTCCATCAGTATCCCAGTCAGATGGTCCGTTCATCAGTCCATCACCATCCATGTCCTCTTTGAACCAAGAGAGACCGTTTTCTAATGCTAGGGAAGCAAATGGAGCCGCTCTGAAGATTGGATCGATAAGTGGCACACCACAATCTTGTCCTGTATTTTTTGTGTGGCTGATAGTACCGTTTGATATCTCCTGGATATCAGATAACAAATCCCCATCGGAATCCGCTAACGTAGGGTTTGTTCCATAGGATTCTTCCTCTAAGTTAAACAAACCATCTGAATCTGAATCCAATACTTGGTCACAGGAGTGCTCTCCTCTAGCATTAGCAAGTTCACCCCAACTTGGCAATCCGTTATCTCCGGTAAAATGGTCTTCCAAGATCTCGCTCATTCCTAATGTCAATTCAACACAATCCCAGTTTCCAGAGAGTGGGTCGAATAAAGTGTAATTCCCTGCTGGGTGTACTACGGTTTGTTTGTATGTAACTTCCCACTTGTCGTTTAGTCCGTCTCCATCGGTGTCTGCTAATCGAGGATTAGTTCCTTCTAAAACCTCGACAGAATTGATTAGGCCATCCCTATCTGGATCTCCTTTTGGACCATCATCAGGATCTGGCCATGAATCATCTTCTTCGTTAACCTCAGCGTCTTCAGAATTTGCTTCGCTAGGATCACTATCGAGGTCATCAGATTCTCCATTGTCCAACGGATTTAGCCCATTTTCTACTTCCCACCCATCAGACATTGTATCTTTATCAGTGTCTGGATCGTTTGGGTCCGTTCCATATTGAGCTTCTATTGCGTCTGGTAATCCATCTCCATCGGTGTCTAAAGCGAGCCCTGTGTTAGAACCATCCCCAATTATGTCATCGGTGGCTGCTGATTCATAATCACCCACTCCGTCACTCGTTTGAAAGAAACCTGTAGCACCCACAAACAGTGACCCAAATATCAAGGTTGAAACTATTGCTACATACGCCATCTGGTTGTGTGACATTGACATTCTGATACACCTTGCACGCTAATGCTATACAACCGAACACAATCACAGTCATAAACATTAATGATGATTGCGCAATTAAAATCCCACAATTTCTTTTATATCAAGCGATTTTTTGTTTACTTGATATAACAAATTCATTAAACAATCCCTTGCTTGTAACACTGATCTTTGCTGGTCTACCTTCACACCTTGTCCAAGCAGCCGAAAGATATCCTGTAAGAAGTGGTATTGACACGCAATTTTGAATTAATATTTTTACACCACCGTGATCATCTACATAGGATATTGATGTGGCTTGGCCGTATCCTTTCTTAGAGAATATTTGATTGAAATTTGATATCCAGCCCTCCTCATCCGCCGCTAGAAATAGTTCTTCTCCGAGTATGAAATTTTGTCTACTTGCCATTGCCATAGCAAGGGAGATGTCGTCAAAATCTGGCCAACCAAATCTTTCGTCTTGATTTATCTCTGAACCAATACCTTTACAAGAATCTCTAAGCCTTGCAAATAATCTAGATGGAAGGAGATGATATCTTTGCCCATCGATTTTCCATTCCGATTCCAAATCTAAAACTAGTTTCAGATTTGATTTGAATATCTTATCATCGGGTTCAATTGGAGAGATATTCAAACTACTTTCGACTAAGTCTAGGACGATTAATTCAGAAGTTACATCCTGCCATGTAACTTTGAATCTCTTCTTGTTTATCCATTCTGCAGAGGCCTGGTAAAATCCTGAAAATAACGAACTCAATCCTGATGATTTTATTGAATCATTGCTAAAGTCTGGATTTCCCCATCCATTATTTTTCCACCTTTGTTTGATATTCTTTTGCAATTTCTTGGTCTTGAAGAAAGGTCCAATTTCTGAGTTCTCTAATAGAAGCAAACTTTCTTCGACATCACACGCCGAGTTAGCGAGTTTTCGACCTAAGGGCTGGTTTAACGTTTCTTCAAAAATCCTCCACCATGATTCTATCTCATCTTTTCTCCAAAGTAGCCATGAATTACCAAATTTATCTGAGATTACACCATTTTCATATGAAAATGATTCAGATACTGATTTAATCAAAGATATGTCCAATTGGCTTTCATCTTCATCAACTAGAGGCATGATATTCACAACGGGTATCCACTTGCTTCGTCTTCATTGAAACAATATCTAATCACTTGATATTGTGATTTGAATTCTCGGACATCTTCTTTGACTGAAAGTGGATCTTCATTATTGATTAACACTCTTGCGTAAAATCTTGCTACATCTTGCATATCATCTACGCCCATTCCAACACGAGTTAATTCCTGTACTCCTAATCTTAATCCAGAAGGCGACATTGCTTTTGTATCCCCAGGAAGCATATTCATGTTAGTTATAATTCCAGCATCTTCAAGCAATTTTGCGGCTTTAGCCCCAGCACCAGAGTCTAATTCACCATGTCTAGTAAGCACCTGATGTGATGCAGTGTAGCCTCTAGACTCAGCAAGAACATCAAAGCCCTCTGCGGCTAGAGAAGATGCAAATGCCTGTGCATTCGCAACAGTATTCTTTGAAAGTTCTTTACCGTATTCAAGGAATTCCGCCAATGCAATAACCTTGCCTGCGACGTGATGTAAATGGTATGAGGAGCAAGTCCCCGGAAATACAGCATTGTTTAATTTTCTTTGGAATTTTTCATCAGCAGATGAAGATAGTATGAATCCACCTTGTGGGCCTGGAAATGTCTTGTGTGAAGAACCTGTCATGACGTCAGCACCTTCTTCGAAGGGAGATTGGAAGCAACCACCTGCTATTAGACCAAGAACATGTGCTCCGTCATACATCACAGTAGATCCTACTTCATGTGCAGCATCTGCTAATTCTTTTAGTGGGGTAGGAAACAAGAAAACTGACTGGCCGAAAAGGGCAATTTTTGGAGACACTTCTCTGATTAATGCCGCTGATGCATCAATATCGGGTTCCATTCTTTCCTCATTCCAAGGATATGTTGAAAGATTCAGATCTCGTAAACCAACCGCTCCCATTCTTGCATGGGAGATATGCCCTCCATCTGCTGTTGAAACAGCTGTAATTGAATCTCCTGGGGAAGCTAAAGCTTTGAGTGAGGCAATATTTGAAACGGTTCCACTGGTAGATTGTATGTTAGCGAAAGTAGCAGAAAACACCTCTTTTGCGAGATTAATACCAAGGTCTTCAATACTATCAAAGTCTCCACATCCCTGATAATATCTTTTGTATGGCAATCCTTCTGCGTATCGACCATGTAAATCGCTGGAAACCACTTTCTGAACCATTGGTGATACAATATTTTCACTAGCTATCATTCCAAGACCATCACGGTATAATTTTCCACTTTGAATAGTGGATTCCATAACCGATTTAGCGTATTCTGAATTGATTTTCTTTGGCGCCCAGGCACCTGGCATGCTCTGCATGGTTAGCAATGTTGGAACACGGCCTTTGAGATTTGTCAATTAAATCTCAACTTGGCCTTCTCGGGCCGGAGGGCCTATTTGGACCACCTAAACTCTTCATTTGCTTCTCTGACCTTCGTGTATTATGCGGAATTCCTTTTCTTGCTAGGTCTGTTGACATTATTCCCTTAGGCTTTCGCATACCTCCCATCGGCCTTGCTGCTTTTCCTGTTTTTCTTTGAATCATTTGTTGCCTACCCCTGTATGCAACAGGTCCTACTAAACGCTCCATCGCTGGGATATCACTGCCGTCCTCTTTAGGTCTCTTCAACCACCAACCGGGAGTTAAATTCAGCGTTCTAGAATCTTTTGCACGGCGCATTGCTTTGGCTCTCCTTACTAACTTAGGCTTTAGAGACCGTTCACTTTCCTTTGGAACGTATTCGGTCATCCAACCAGGAAGACCAATATCGTATACAATCCCATTGATTGTTATCAATAAACCGGATAGCAAGAGGTGAGTTCCAACCGGTAGTTCATCTCTTGCTAATCTTACCTTGTGACGTTTCAGCCTTTTTGCGTACCAAACCATTGCCTTTTGATCACGGTGTTTTATCACCTTAGCTTGCTGTTTTCGGAATCGTCTTGCGTTTTGGTGTATTGCAATAGTTCCAATTGCTACAGAGATTCCTTCCAGTAATCCAATTTCATCGGAAACGAATATTCCCAATATTATCCAAAGTGGAGTCAATACACCCCAATTGAAAATGTTTGAAATTATTCCAGATGAATATCTCGGGGTCATTCTTTTCTGAACAGCATGTGACGATGCAATTAAGAAATTTGCATTTAGGGCTTCGTCTACACCACTTTTTAGCATCAGTGCTGCAATTGGATTAACTGGGGCATCGTCGATCCATCTCTTAGCTCTCTTAGTTGCTGGTTTTGTTAGTGCTACTTCTAAAGCGTCATCGTAGTCATCCTTTTTCGCACGACCCATTATGTTTGCAAGGGCCTTTACTCGTGGATCATTGGGGTCTGTTTCTTCAAGTTCATCTAAAACACTTAGTGCACTATGCCATTCTCCCTTATCAATCAAACAAAGGGCCGCGGCAATCCTCGGTTTAGCCATTAATGGATTATCATTCACTAGTTTCATCGCAAGGTTAAATGCTTCATTATGGAGATTCTGTAACCTTAGTAAAGCAACATGAGATAGTCGCGCATTTACAGTAAGATTGTCGTTGTGTATATTCATCTGAGGCGGTTCTGGTAGCCATGCTTTTGTCATTGCCATTAAATCATTAAGATTGTCAATACACGAGTTATTCTCCCAATCCCACAAGTCATCCTCATCAACGCTTCCATGCCACGGATCTAGCCATTCGCAGATGAAAGCTAGTAATTCTGGTTCATCATATCCTTCGTCTTGTTGCAAATTGTGTAATGCTTGCCTTGCGGCATCTAACCTACGACAGGCGATATGGCCGGTAGCGATAATCATACGAGCCTCGTCATTATCTCCACCGGATTGAGCAAGCAATTTTTTCGCTTCCTCGATTGCACTCGGCCATAATCCACGTATCGCCAATTCAACCATTCTTGCACGACTTTTAGCCATCCTCACTACTGCTTCATCTTCGTTTATGGTACGTTCTTGAAATCTTATCAAACCATCAAGGTCATTAGATAGTGCAGATTCATCAATCAAATCAAACATCCAGTTGCCACCGCCTGACATGATTGCACCTTCACGTCTCTCATCCGGATTTAAATCGAATTTTAAATTACGAAGAGAATTGAATTTTGCAACAGACAACACCCAAGTTAGCAGGAAAATTACTTGACCAACGGCAATAAAAATCCATGTAACTAAGAGACGGTTTTCCTCATCAAATCCTTGATTTTCTAGCCATTCAATAAACGGCATTAGGTCGCCAAATTCTTTGTAACAAACCAAAATAAGCAATAGTGCAGTGTATCCACTGAATCCAGCAAAAGCGAAATACAATACCTTTCCTTGTGCTTCTTCTTCTGATCTAAGTTCTCTTGGTGTAGCAAGATGCACACCGCCAAGTCCACCGAAAGCTTGTCCACCGAGGTATAAGTTTCTGATAAGTTCAAAAATGAATGCAAGACCGACAATTGCGATATTTAATGATAAATAAGCAGCTAGCACCTCAGGTAAACTCTTCAAGGCCTCCCATTTTGCCAGATATTCATTTTCTTGGATTAGAAGATAAATCTCATGACCTATTATTCCTCCATAGTTTAGAACCTCTTGTGAGTTATCTGGACTATTGAGCATTATGTGCATTACAGTTACGATTCCATTTACAGCAGTAATTGGCATAGTGAACAAGAAAAGAACGAGGACAAAGGAGAATATTCTGCCAACAAAACCTAACTTCTTAGCATCGATTGGATTAGGCCTTCCAATAAATGACCTGAATTTTCCAATCATCAACATATTCCATGACGCACCCATAATCCTTCCATAGGCAAGAATTGTTGGACCCATGAAAACTAGACCAGATATTGCGAGCACAAGTGGCCTTTCAGATTCGTCAACCTGAGGTAGCAAAAATTGGTAGGTAGCCAAAGATGCGGCGACTAAACCGACGAATGTTAGAATTCTGCGTCCGAAGGTAGTCAGTTTTCGTGACTTACCCAATGTGTCTTTCTTTCCAATTATTTGTCCGTTAAGAGATTCCCAAGGAGATATGATAACCGGGACGAATACTAAAAGACCCATCAACATCAAATTAGGCAAGAAGTAAGAGTCAGCATCGAAGATTAATTCTGCAATCAATAGCAAAACACCGGTCATCGCCATCATGTAAAAAGCCACACCAAATCCAACTTTTGGTAACCTAAGTAAGTCCTTCACATCGTCCTTATCTTTGGTCAAACTGTGTACTTCATACAAACCTTCGTCTATTTCAAATCCTACTTGTAATCCGGATAATTGACTAGGAATCATGAATTTCCAAAGGATTATTGCGATTGTTAATGCCAAACCAATAGGAATCAGTAAATCAGGTGTTAACTCTGAGGGATTAACTACCTCTCCAGCACTCGCTAGAGGTGTTAGCAAAATCATCACTACCAAGTATAATAGTAACCTTCGCATAATTACACCCGTGACAAATCCCCTCAAGACTTCTTTGCTTCACGATGACGTTTCAAGAACGATTCGATTCTATCAAATGCAATATTCAATGTTTCTTCATCAGCAAGGTAAACAAGTCTAAAATGTCCTATTCCTTTCTCTTTTGAAAATCCTGAGCCGTGTACAACTAAAACATGTTCTTCATGCAGTAAATCCAAGACAAACTGCTTATCGTTTTCCTTCCAATGCGGGTCCGTAAGTCGTACAAACATGTAGAAAGCACCACCTGGGTTTTCGACTTCCAGTCCATCAATTGAGCTTATTCTATTTAGACAAAGTTGTCTTCTTGAATCAACTCTTTCCTTGTATTCATCCATCCATGTCTTGTCCTCAGACAGACCTGCGAAATATCCCAACTGTGCGGGAGTACTAGCACAAAGTCTAGACCTCAGTAATCTTTCAATCCCATCACGAACAACACCCATCTTTTTTGCAGGGTCATGAATAGATAGATAGCCAATTCTCCAACCAGGAGCATAGTATACTTTTGACACTCCATTTAGAACAAATACCGGTACACTTTCTGAACAAGAGGCAACTGATACAAGATTTCCTGTGAAATCTAGCCCATCATATATTTCATCGGCTATTATCATACAATTAGGCCAATTTTCTGCTATATTGATCAATGATGCTATCTCTTCTTTCGTAGCAACATTTCCTGTTGGGTTATTCGGATTTATCAAAACTAATAATCTCACAGATTCATCCATTTTTTCTCTTATATCTTCGATGTCGATTGACCATCCACTGTTATGTTTCAGAGAATATTCAACAGTTTTTGCACCATACATCTGTGGATATGCCATGTATGGAGGGTAATGTGGCCCCGGTGCAAGAACTGTATCTCCTTCTTCTAATGTCGCTGCAAAAATAATTTGTAATGCTTCAGTAACACCATGACAAACATATACGTCATCAGATTTGCAGTCCCATCCTTTTAATGATTCATTCCTCGCTATTTCTTTACGTAGTTTAGGGATGCCATATGAAGGTGAGTATCCATTATTTCCTTCTTCTAATCCCCTTTGAAATGCTTCAACCATATGCTTGGGAGTTGGAAGACCTGGATATGCTATTGGGTCACCAATATTTAGTTTAATAATCTGAAAACCTTGGTTTTCTAATTCGGTGGCAGGAACTACTACATCTCTTATTGCATATTCAATCGAAGAAGCTCTGCTAGATACTGGAATCATTACTTGCCACCCATCCGACAAACTTCTTCAAAATGCTCTTTAGATACGGGTTGTACTGATAATCTCTGCCCTCTCTGAACGAGCGCCATTCCTTCAAGTTTAGGATTATTCTTTATGTCGTGAAGACTTACTGGAATTAATTCTTCAATTGGCTCGATATCTACCATAATCCATCTTGGATTATCCGGGGAGGATTTTTCATCGAAATATTTACTCCCAGAATCCCAAGATGTGTGGTCGGGATAGCCTTCCTTACACACCTTTGCTAATCCTGCTACGTGTGGTGGTTTAGTATTCGAGTGATAAAATAATACTAAGTCACCTAACTTCATTTGGTCTCGCATTATATTTCGTGCTTGATAATTTCTTACCCCATCCCAATGGGTGGATCCATCCGCTACCAGTTGGGAAAAAGGATACACATCTGGTTCTGATTTCATAAGCCAATAATTGTTCATTCGTTCAACTCCATATCACCAAGCATCACCATAGTCGGGGATCAGAGTTGCTTCGACCGCATCAATATCACCTCGCTTGGAAATATTGCCAAGACCAAGTTTTCTCGCCATGCTAGACGCACCGCCGGTGGAACCTATTCCCAATTCCTCCAGCAACACAAATATCGCAGGTAGTAAAATTAGTGCGCTTGCCGCAGCAACCCATAGTAGAATGATGATGACTGTTATGAACGGTTTAATTTCAGGAATTGGAATCTGGTATGCAGTAATCATACCTAAGGTCGTGACGGTAGCCGCTTCGAATAGGGACATTCCCGTACTGACAGTAGAGGTTCTTATCGCTTCGATACCGCCACCTAATTCCCTTATACGGTTAGCTATGTGAATTGAGAAATCAACACCAACCCCTACAAGAATAGATCCAATCATAACCGTAACAAGCGATAGAGAAACATCCATTCTCCACATAACTAGCCACTGGAGAGATACTGTAGCAATCACCGGCGCAGTAGTCCACAGAGAGAACCTTATGTCCTTGAATACAATTGCTAGCGTCATAATAGTTAGAATGACTGCAAAGCCTAACGAGGACCATTGACTACCTACTATTAATTCGTTAACCGCAATTGCTACTGCTGCTACACCTGTTAGTTCCTCAGCGTCGATATCTCCCCTGTAATCCATCGAAGTGTAATCATTTACCAATGTTACAGCCTTGTCTGTTTCAGCGACTGGTACGAATGGCATATCAACATAAATGAGACTCCTACTGAAATCATCGGATATGAAAAGTCCTCTCGTTTCATCTGATAGGCTGTTGTAAAATACATTCAGCAAAAATCCTTCAATCCTAGAATTCCCAGCACCTTCATCTCTAGGCGTAACTAGCAAATCCCAAAATGAGACAGATTCACCAAAATCCCTATCAAAATATGGTGCGAGTTCGTTACGTAAATCTTCTGGAATAAAGGACTGATTCGCAAGGTCCCATATCGGCGAAACACTACCATTACCACCTACACCAACAGATTTCATCAAGAATACTATGCTGACAGCAGTAGTTTCATCCACCGTATTCAAATTATCCTCAAGTGCAGATATACCCAACAATTTTTCAACCGTTTCCTCGTCATTAATCGCTGAATCACCAGAGATATCACCCTTAACGAGAATCATTCCAACTTGGCCTGCATTGAAATCGCTGGAATATTGTTTCATAGTAATAACCGAAGGTTCATCTTCTGGAGCCATTCCAAGCAAATCGATGTTTTCTTCTACATTTGCTTGACCCCAATATCCGGATACGAATATCATCAATACGAAAACGGTGATAACCGCCTTGGAAAATTTGATCGGAAGTTTTACTGCATTTTCGAAAACTGGCAGAGGAGGATGTTTTGGTTTCCGCAAATCCAGCAGAAGGGTAAGATTTGGTACCATGAGCATGGTCAAGATGTAAACCACCACGATGCCACCAGAAAGGGCAATTCCTACAGTTTCAATAGGTTTCATAGGAGTAAAGGTAAGCGAGATGAAACCAATAACAGTAGTAACGGCAGAAAGGAAAACTGCTTTACCCGTTGAAGACAGAGATTGCCTAATTTTCTCATCCTTGGATCCACTCTCTTCAGCATACCTATTGGTTATGTGTAACCCATATGACACACCAAGAGCCAACAGAATCGGACCGACGATAATAACTGTCATCGTCACCTCATAGTTTGTCCACCCCATTATTCCGAGTGTCCAAAATACTGAACATAGCGTTGGAAGTCCTGCAATTACAACTACTTTGAAACCTTGTAGTGGTCTCCATGAACCGGTTTGAAGTACGTCGGAATGGAATACGAAGAGGCCCAATGCAACTAATACAACTGCCATTGGAAATATCTGCCAAAATAGTTTGAAAGAGAATTCGGTAACAGCATTCGTGATTGGCACCGGGCCGGTTAGTGTCATGCTTATTCCCAAATCCTCCCACGTACACAAATCTGGAGATGGTTGGTCATTTTCGTTCCAACTGCAGGGTCTTTTTTCCTGAGAGATATCAGTTAGGATTTTTTGAGTTTGCTCAATCACTTCTTTAGCGGTCTTAGACTCATCAACTGCGATAATAATGACAGCCTTGTCCAATGTTCCGTCACCATCTGTATCCCGTGCAAGTTTGTCAAGACCAGCAGATGGTTCTTTTTCTTCTGTAGTTTCATTTTCCTCATACATTTGTTCGACAATTAAATCGATTGTATTTTGAGATGGGATTTCATATTCGCCCAAGAATGCATCAGAATTTTCTGCGATGTCAATCATAATTTTTGCGACCTCGCCGGCAATACAATTTTCATCATCAGGAGGGCATAATTCTTCAGCTGTTTGATTGATAATTGCATCTCGGAGCCTGGGGGGGCTGGAATTTACTTCCTTGATTACTGTGGAGAGTGAAAGAGCGTAAATTACATCATCCGACGGATCTGATAATAACGGATTAATTTTATTTTCCACGTATGACATCTCTATCAAAATTCGCCTGTCATCGATACTCTTCTCTGAAGAATCAACATAGATGATCATAACATTCGTTGACCAATTCTGCTCAACATCACTGATAGTTTCCTTTACTGGTGAACCATCTGGAAGATAAACTTCTAAGTCACCATTAACAACTAGTGAAGGTTCTTCTCCAGGCTTGAGTGATGTACCGTCGAGGAAACCCGAATGATAAACGAAGAATGATGTCGCCATTAGACACATTACGACAACAAAAATTGGAAATTTTGTAAGAATTCCCGTAGCACCGTGTTTTTGCCATTCTCGCTGGAGAGATTTTGGTGCGTCTAAAACAGCATCCAAGGTTTTCCTTGCATCCCATTCCTTTACCCTTGATGATAACTTTTCCTGACCGTGACCAACTATTCGCGAAAGCCTATTTTGAAGGGGTACTTTCTTTTTGTCAGGCGATGGAATATCGTCGCTCATCAACTCCCCTCTATGTGCGGTCGTACAAGAACATATGAAAGCATATCCATATTTTGTAAGATTTTATCTTCCAATCAGTTGAAGTGGTGGTGCTTCGAGGGCTGGACGGACCTGCGAGGATTACGCACGCAGGGCCGGTGAGACAAATGCCTTCTCCGAGACTCAACGACAAGCGCTGGTCAATCGACCTTGAAAAGAAAATTCAAGAAGAACACTACTCAGATACTGAAGTTTATGCTAAAAGGTATGGCTTCAATTCAAACTCTGGAAAGGAGATATTTGTCATCGACACACCCCCTCCATATCCTAGCGGAACTTGGCATATTGGTGCTGTTGCACAGTACAGCATGATTGACGTAATAGCAAGGTCTCAGCGACTTCTCGGAAAAGAGGTTAAATTCCCTTGGGGGGTTGATCGAAATGGGATTAATGTTGAATTTACCGTTGAGAAAAATACTGGGAAAAAAATGAAAACATTTGAACGGGAAGAATTCCTAAAAATGTGTGAAGATACAATCGAGGAGTTCACACAATCCATGAGGAATACAGCAAAACGAGTGGGCCTCTCGATGGATTTCGAGAATGAATATCTAACAGACTCTCCAGATTACAGAGTTGTAACCCAGCATATTTTCACAGAACTATTCAAGCAAGGTTCAATCGTTGAAGATTTGCGACCGAATATATACGATCCTGTCGAAGGAACTACTATCGCCGATGCTGAAGTCGAACGTTTGACAAGGAAGACGAAACTAGTCGATGTTAAGTGGGAAACTGAGGATGGAGAAGAATTGATAATTTCAACAACAAGGCCAGAGTTGATTTGTGCTTGTGGCATAGTTGTTGTCCATCCTGAAGATGGTAGATACAAACACCTAGTCGGTAAGAAAGCAGTATTACCACTGCCAGTTAAGGGGAGGACCCAGACGGTTGAAATTTCCACCCACCCTTCTGTCAAGAGTGAATTCGGATCGGGAATTTTGATGGTATGTTCATTCGGTGACCAAAACGATGTAGCTGTTTTCAGAGAGCTGGGCCTAAACCCATTTCAGGCTATTGATTTAGACGGATGCATGACGGAAATCTCAGGGCAATTCGCCGGACTAAAAGTTGCCGAAGCAAGAAAACAAGTAATCGATTACCTAGATGATGAAAACAAAATTTATCAAATCGTTGAGAAAGAACAAGAAGTTCCAGTATCTGAAAGGGGAAAAAATCCTGTGGAGATCATTCTTCTCAAAGAGTGGTATGTAAGGCAAACACACATACAAGATAGGATTAGGGAATTATCTAACGAAATCGAATTCCATCCGCCAAGAAATAAGCAATTTTTGCTGGATTGGATGGAAAACATATCAATCGACTGGCCTATAAGCAGAAGAAGATGGTATCACACAGAAATTCCTATTTGGTATGCAGACGATGGTGAGAAAATAATTTGTGCCCCAAAAGGGATCTACGTTCAGCCATGGAAAGAGAATCCACCAAAAGATAGTGAAGTTTTAGATAGAATCACCAGAGAGGTACTGGGTACTTATGGAGTGATGAAGGATTCTCTAAAAAATGTCGTCGGAGAGGAGAAGGTTTTCGATACATGGATGGATAGTAGCAATTCCAATCTATTTGTCTCAGGATACCTAAATGATACAGAGAATTTCGAAAAATCCTTTCCCACTGCTATACGTCCTCAAGGAAAAGAAATCGTAAGAACTTGGTTGTACTATACACTGCTGAAAAGTGCGTTATTACTAGACAAACCGGGATTCAAACATGTTTGGATAGATGGTTTGGGTATGGACCCATGGGGAAGAAAAATGTCCAAATCATTAGGAAACGGTATCGATGCCGACAGCGTTCTTGAATGTGGAGCAGGAGGAAGAACTGGGTCATGGAAAATTAAGGGGCCCGAGAAAAGCGTTCAGATACGTGCTAACAAAATAGGCTCTGAGTGTTTTAGACTTTGGAAAGCATGTGACGCGCAGGTTGGAGATGATTTCCACATAAATCCGGAAGAAATCGAATCGAAATATTTCGGTGTCTTGACTAAACTCTTCAATGTGGCTAGATTTGCAAGTCAATTTGAACCTCCAAAAGACCTTGACACGGTACCAAATAATCTCCCAGTTGAAGATAGATGGATTTTATCTGAATTCTCTAATACTTTGAATAAAGTACACTCCGCTTGGTCTGGACTGGACATCTACACCGCTACACAATCTCTGAAAACGTTTGGCACGGGTATTCTCCCAAGCCACTGGCTAGAAATGTCGAAATCGAGGCTCTATGATGGTGATATGAATGCTGCGTGGACAATTCACAGAATCGTGAGGGACTTCATGTCAGCTTTCTCCCCTGTTTGTCCATTCTTCACACATCACATATCCTCAACCCTTTACGGAATAAGCTCGGTAGATGTCAGAGAATTCCCGATAATCTTAGAATCAGATGAAAGTTTAACAAAACTGACTCAGACGATTGAAGAATTCAATGGAAACACCTGGCGAACAAAAAAAGAAGGAGGACTCCCTCTTAATGCTCCAATATCAGGTATAGAAATACCTCCAGAGCTAAATGATTTCAGTCAAATTTTGACTCAAATGCACAAACTTGAATGAAATTCATTCTTGATAGATAGACCACTGGTGGGTAGGACCAATCCTCCACCACCATATTTCAGAGTATTCAATCCACTCATATCCATTGGAATCTATTTCACCGCTAATGCCCATAGGAGGTGGTTGTGGAGTTTGGTGTCCTAGATCATTAGCCAATTCATTTATCGATTCTGAACTATGAACCTTCTCCGCATTATTGACAAACATTTCTTGGTTTTGATAATAAATTCCACCATCCTGAATCTGATTTTGAGAGGGTTGAATAGGTTGCAGAGGTGGGTAATTCGGGACAAATGGCGGATTAATATTCTGATTGGTAATTAGATTACCCCCAAACTGATTGAAATCAGAGTTAAACTCGCTATTTGAGTAATTAAATTGGTTTGGGGCATTTCTGTATTGGTTATTCATTCCAAAATTTTCTCTTTTCGATTTTTTATTTTTACGACCTGATCTAATTAAGATGGCAAATAACAATAATATTGCAAATAATGTACCTCCTGCAATTCCATAAACTGGAATCAGGTCACCTTGCCCAGTTAATGCCCTGTCGATTAGACTTTTTGGACAGCCGTCCGAAAGAACCACGATATTTTCTGGTGTCTCTATACACTGGTCTTCAGAGTTCTTGACTCCATCTCCATCGCTATCTCTTAATGCAACATGTAAAAAATTGCCATTTATCGATGTACGCTCGACTATGAAATTCTCTTTTTCCTCAAATTCATATATTGTCCAATACTTGTTGCCAAATGTACTTTCTACACCTATATTTATTGATGGCTCAACTAAACTGTAAATCATTATGTCCGAATACTGAGCCACTGAATATGACACCTCGTCAGTTAATTGATCATCAGAACTAAAAATTGCCTCGTCTGGTAAAACGTCACCAAAATCGGCATATTCTGAAAGCGGAGAAAATTCCGCTAAACCAATTTCGTAAATTTCTAGTTGATTTCCTTGATGGAAACCTGCAACCTCTTCATATAGCCGGTTGCCATCATTATAACTCTCACTAACTGAATTAACATTTGCATCGATAGGTTTTATCAATAATCCTGTGTATTCGATACCAGCAAATCCTATTGTAAGGTCATAAGATAATGGAATACTAATTTGTGACCACTCTTCCATAAAGTCAAAAAATTGTGAAGCCCCTCGGACGCCAGAAGTCCCGTAATCTAGCAATTCTCTAACAAGTGGATAGAGATCTACTTCTGATAAAGTCAATATATCAGAAAGAACGAATGAGTTTGAGTCTGAGTAATCCTCGGAGAGATACGCGACTTCGCTTAAATCAATATAATCATCCCAATAGTATATTGTTTTACCAAAGAAGTCTATCGCAGGCTGACCTGCATAAACTTGTTCAGAAGATACTATTGGCACATCTAAAGTTTGCCAATAGCCAACATCTACCGAATAATACTCAAAAGTCAGGGTCGGTTTAAACTGAATGTTGTGACTTGTATCGATATTTTCCAACGAGAAGATCGAGGTAATCGAATTTGAATCGAAACTTGTTGATGTTACTAAATCCCAAGAGCCTACTGTTCTGATTTCAAAATCGTTACGAAGTCCCAGTTTGAAATAGAAATCAATTCCTGGAGCCTTGTATATGTTTGATTTATCCCAAGATGAAATAGCATCACTTGAATCAGCATTTACTTTCAATTTATCATTCCAAATGCTTTGACTGCCAGAAAATGGGTCTGTTGCTTGTAATCTTTGACACTCCTCGAAGCCTTTTCCATAGTAATCCTCAACCTCAAGACATACATCATGTGGTTCTGTATCGTGAAGATATAATGTCATATCACAAGATTCGAAATCATCTAAAACTTCGTTATCCAGTGACCATTTGTAATAAACTGAACCACCACCAACATCATAAGTTTCGCATGCATCTAGGTATATTTTTTCATGCATCAACAAATTATTTTTGGGTGCACCAACAAACAACTCCCCAGCAGGACCTTTGTTCTCAGTTAGTGTTCTTTCGAGCAAGAAATCACCAGCCCCACTGTATCTTTCTACTCTGACTTTGTAGTATCCTGAGTAAGTGAAAGTGTGGGAAATATACTCAACGATGTTTTCACCCTCGTATGATCCTTCGATTACACTACCACTTGGTGACAACAGTTCTAGATCAACATCAAATGGAACACCATCCCAATCATCTGCAGTTTCTGATAATTTTAGGAATATTCTCGAGCCAACTCTATCTGAAGAAATATAGATGTAGTAGTCAAAATGTGAACTCGAAGATATTCGAGTTTCTCTATAGTCGTCCCATACTTCGTAATCTCCTTCTGAAGTGTAATCACAGTCAAGATTACTGTAATAATTGCTTGATGAGGTTGTTCTCAAAGGCGCATAGTCAAAATCACATTCATCATAGTTTACTGCTTGAACTGCAATATCAACAGGAACTAATGATAATGAAAAAATAGCAATTAAAGACATGATTGAAATGCGTTTCAGGTGCATCATTACTACTAAAATGATGGGGGTTATGAACTTATTCATCAATAAAATTTAATTTGCTTTGCCTGTTTTGATGTACTTCTAAATTTCCCAACCTAAACCCAATCAATCGAATTTTCCTATCTGATTCAACAGATTTCGCAAATATAGAGGAAGCTAAGGACGAAAAAATATCAACATCATCCATTGCAACTGGGATTGAGTAGCGAAATGTATGTGTTTCAAATCCCTTGTATCGGATTTTGACTTCACACAACCTTCCAGCTATACCCATTTCATGTGACCTATGCATTACTTTTCTAACCAATTTGATTAGTTGTTCTATTACGATTTCATAATCAGAAATGTCGTTTTCAAAAGTGTGTTCTTTGCCAATAGATTTTCGACTTCTTATTGGGCTTACTTCATCACTAGATTCACCATCATAGACACTTATTATCCATTTAGCAAATCGTTCTGATGTAAATCTCGACATTGCTATCTCGCCCTGCTCATACGCCTCATTCATTGTGTTAACTCCCCATTCGGACAATATTGTCGCGGTTTTTGGTCCGATCCCAGGGATTTCTCTTACCGAACGACCGTAGAAAAAATCTGTAATTTCATCAGGTAAAGTTCGATGTATTCCCTTTGGCTTATTTTCCTCGCTTCCCATTTTTGCAAGAATTCGTGTAGAACCAATGCCAAATGACGCAGATAATCCTAGCTCGTCAAAAATTTTCTTTTGTAAATCCTTGGCAATTGCTAATGCTGTATCCCAATTGTTACTACATTTCTCAGTCACATCTAGATAAGCCTCATCAATACTTGCTTGTTCAAATTTATCTGCTGAATTTGCCAATATATGCATAACTTTTCTACTTGCTCTTGAATACAAACCTCTACTAGATTGCATGTAATTACCTATACCATGAGGTGGGCCAGGACATCTTCGCCATGCCTCACTTATTGGCATGGCTGAACGAATTCCATACTTACGAGCAGGATAATTGCAAGTGGACACTATGCCTCGACCTGCACCATTTTTGGGGTCTGAACCTAATATCAAGGGAATATTAGGATCTAAATTATGATGGAGAGTTTCCACTGCTGCAAAAAATGCATCAAGGTCACAGTGGATGATTATCCTTGATGCCATACAAGTGTTCCGGAGGCGGAAGTTATTGAGTAATTTCATTCAAAGTAACTTTTGTTTACAAGGGTAGAAGGGATTTTACCGTTTATACAATCTAAAATGGCATTCGCAATATCTATTCCAACCCTCTGTTGTGCCTCTAAGGTTGCAGCACCAATATGAGGAGTCCCGTGGAAGTTGGGGTGTTGCAATAAATCATATCCTTCCGGCAGGGGTTCTGATTCAAACACATCGAGCGCAGCACTTGCAATTGTGCCATCATTCAATGCGAAAAGAAGTGCATCTTCGTCGATTATTCCACCACGAGCGCAATTCACGATATGATTTCCGCAAGAGATTCCTGATTTTTTACCCGGCATCAGTTTCATTCTCTTTGAATTGACTAAGTGCTTTGTTTCTTTTGTCAGGTTGCAATGTACCGAAATGTGAGTACAAGTTTTGAATAAACTATCTATGTCCTTGTGCAAATATGCTCCTTTTGCCTTGGCTACTTTAGGTGGAAGGTAGGGGTCATAAGTGTGTATTTCCATTCCTAAATTCTGTGCGACATTGGCAACACCCTGAGCGATTCTACCAAAACCGATTAGCCCAAGATTTTTGCCATTCAATTCTGTTCCTTTCATCGCGCTCTTCTCCCACTTTCCATCTCGTAGACTCCTGTCAGATTTTGGAATGTGTCTAAGAGAAGCGAGAAGATGTCCGATAGTCAATTCAACAACTGACTGTGTAGATGCATTAGGTGCATTAACCACCATAATTCCTGCCTCTCCGGCAGCTCCTAAATCGATGTTATCTACTCCAACCCCTGCTCTTCCTATAAATTTCAATCCTTTGCTTTTAGAAATAATTTCGGAATTAAGTTTCGTTGCACTACGAACGATAATCGCATCAAAATTTGAAAGTTCACCATCCAATAATTTATTTTCCTCGATAAATTCTTCCACTACTTCATGCCCTGCCTTGGTTAAGACTGAAACCGCCTCAGGGGCCATTCCATCGGTGACGGCGATTCTTGCCATTAAACAACTCCTGAACGAACCTAATCCATGAACATTCTTGAATGGTGAGTGCTCCCGTTAGTTTGTGGCATCAGAAATTGACTTCGGAGAAATTCTGATTGCCGTTGGAATTCTAACGTTACCTCTTTTGCTCGCACTGCCTGCTAAATTGCTTTATAATACCACGATTTTAGGTATTGGACCCGCTGAAAGAACATACAGGTCGACCGTTCAAAAAATACTTGACGCCGGGATGCAGATTGAGCAATTTAGAGAACTTCTAGACGATGAAGCGAGAAGATTAGGAATTCGTCCTAGCAGAGCTAAATTAAACGAAACTGACATGCTATATCCCTTATCATTAACTCATTTCTTACTTATACCGATGATATTCATATTGCCATTCATAGCAATCGTATCTCTGCCAATAATTATTTTAGGCATACCAGTCTTATTCTTGATGGAAATAATTTTGATCCGAAAGAAAATTCTGATCAAGGGAATTTCACTGCTCGAAACGTGGGGTGGCAAGCAAATCATCCATATTCCGGATGCAGGATATAACCACTGCAGTGGTGACTCAAAAGTTCTTGATGCATCCAATTTAGCTGTCCATTTTCATAACGTCCCAAGAGTTGTTTTCATCGGACTTTTCTCATGGTTAATCATTCACTGGATTCTTCGTCTTGATTCTGTGTTTTATGAATTTTTGATAGCAGGTGTATTCTACATCCTTCTGTTAGGAATTGTAGGAATTATAACTACAGCTTTGGAATCGAATCTCATCATAGTCGACCCAGCCAGAGGAAGAATAATTCCTGTTTCTGATTGGATAGATTCCTTACTCACTCCAGTAATCGGTGTTGGTTTGCTCTTCCTGTTAGGTCGAGATTTGATGACTGAAGCACGGGATGGAGGAAATACACAACTCTTTGCTCTTACGGTGTTATTGGTACTTTATTGTGCGACTGCGGTTGGAGTAACATTTCAGTGGGGTTACAATCGCTGGAATGGTAAAAATGTTAGGAAAGAATTTGAGCAACAAGTTATTGATGAGTTAAATCCACATTCGTATGATTTGACAAGGAATAGAGGTAGAATACAACTCAATGTCAGGTCAACCATGGCAGAAAGGTCAGTAATAGCAGATAACATTGACGGAAATCTTTCTTTCAAAGATTTAGACAATTTACCTTCGGCACACGAAGACATTGTAAGAAAGCCCAACAACCCACTTTAATTCAACCAGGGTATCTCTTCTGGTATTTCCGCAAAAATGTTAGCTGGTAATGCGGTTTTGATTTTAGAAACACTACCTAATCCTTCACTGGTGTCAGATTGCCATTTAGCGTATTCCTCATAGGACTTCATCATCAAAACAGGATTATTTTCCCTATTCCAGCCTAAACTCATCATCTCAGTCCCTGGAGGGTCGTGGCCAGTGCATACCAAAACATCATCAGAAAACCGCTCCAAGACATCTAAAGCTTGCCAGTGAATGTGCACTCTTCCGCTTGGTAAATCATCTCGACCTACACCCCCAGTACCAGTAAACAAGAAATCACCGGTAAATATGTAATTTCCACATTCTATAATCATTGAATCCCCTGTATGACCAGGTGAGAAGTGGAATTTAAATTCAATATCACCCATTTCTATTGTTGATTCTTCATCGACATACATTGTGATACCCAACGAAGGTGTATCATTCCACATGACATATTCACAACCTGTCATTTCTGCAAGTTGGAAACACCCAGTGATATGATCTGCATGGGTATGTGTAGCCATGGCATATTCAAGGGTTAGATTCTGTTCTTCAAGTAATGATAAGTAATCTGCTAAATTGTCCCATACTGGGTCGATGAGTGTGGCTTTTTTGTTATTGTCACAAACAACGAGATAACTCATAGCCCACATTCCTTCGTTCAATTGCTCGACTCGCATGGCTATGCGAACAGGTTGCATTACTTCAATTATTCATTATTGGAATGCATGGGTTCAATAACCCCTGACTATGAGTTTGAAAAGAGGGATATTATGGAAGTATTAACCTATGGAGTATTTGGTCTATTCATTATTGTAGCATTTCTATTAGGCCGTGGAATGAAAAGCGAAAATGACGATTCCCAGTTGAAAAACGAATTAAGTGAGATAATCAACAACTCTCATGAAGCAGTAAAGTCAACACTTACTAGTGAAATACGAGACAGAAATAAAGATTCACGTGATGTGATTGTGACTGTCTTGAAGGAACTAGGAGAATCTCAACACAAGGTGCAAAAAGCACTTGGAGAGGAGCAACAAAAACATCTCGCAGTGGTAGGAGATAATATCTCAAAGTTGCATGATTCAAACGAAAAGAAACTCGATGAAATGCGTAATGTTGTGGATGAAAAATTGCAGACCACATTGGAAAAGAGGATTGGAGAATCCTTCAAACTCGTTAGCGATAGATTAGAAGCAGTCTATCAGGGACTGGGCGAAATGAGAAACCTTGCTAATGATGTTGGTGGACTAAAGAAGGTCTTGACCAATGTTTCTACTCGTGGCGCAATGGGAGAAATTCAAGCTGAAAGGATAATTGAACAAATTCTTGCTCCATCACAATACGAAAAGAATGTCAAAACACATCCGAACTGCCGTGGACAAGTAGAATTTGCTATCAAAATGCCAGGAAAAGATGGAAACATGGACGAACCTGTATGGCTACCAATAGATTGTAAATTTCCAAAAGAGGATTATGAAAGACTTCTAGATGCGTACGAAGAAGGAGATAAAAAACTCATTGAGAAGGCATATTCGACATTCGAATCGAATGTAACCGCAAAAGCAAAGACGATTCGTAAAGAATACGTATCTTCACCACACACGACCGATTTTGCAGTAATGTTTCTCCCCACTGAGGGACTATATGCAGACGTTGTTAGGAGGCCGGGATTATTCGAAGCGCTCCAAAGAGATCACCAAATTGTAGTAACGGGTCCTTCAACTCTTGCAGCATTCGTTAATAGTCTACAAATGGGATTCAGAACTTTAGCATTAGAAACTAATGCAAGCGAAGTTTACAATGTACTTGGAACTGTCAAGACTGAATTTATAAAATTTGGAGAACACCTCGGTAAATTGCATAAACAACTCAACACCGCTGCAAATACAATTGGTGGTGATGGAGAATCTATTCAAAGAAGGCTAAGAGCAATGGAACGAGCGTTAAAGGATGTTGAAGCTTTAGAAGCGCCGTCGAAAGAAATCACGGGACTACTCGAAGATTAATCAATAGAAAGTTACCCGCATAAATCATGGAACACCCAATAAACGTGCTATACCTTGAACATGATGGCAAGGTTTTGCTTGTTAATTCAGACGGGGAAGGTCCGAAAATTCCGGTCATGAATAACACTGGAGAAACTAAATATCGATTCCCAACAGAAGAAGAAGTCAAAAAAATGGGTATCCAATGGAGCGTAAAGAACAGATTCAACATCCTTGGATTTGAAGTTTCTAAAGCACATCCCAATGTAGAATGGCCAGAGCATTGGGCTTGGAAAGATGAATGCATAAGTGACGATTCCGTTCACCCCATAGCGAGAGAAGCGATTTACCGTTCAATACATCGACTTGTCTCTAAAGTCATGATATTGAATATTCATGATGAAGTGCTTATGGGTAAAATTGAGCGGGGGCATTTCGTTGGCAATTGGACCCTACCTGGAGGCTATATGGACCATGATGAGCATCCAGCCGTTGGTTGCGTAAGGGAAACGTTTGAGGAAATGGGAATCGACATTAAGTTAACAGATGATGCTCCAATCATTACTCAAAGAATCTTCACGAATGAAGGAATTTCTTTCGTTTCTTTCACATATAAGTCAGTATGGAACGGTAATGATTCAGAGATTAAATTGAAGGAAAATGAGATTTCAGAATTTGCATGGCTAAGCAAGGATGAAGCAATCTCAAGAGCTGTTTCTGGATTTGATATTGCAGCACTTATGCACCTATGATCTTCTTTGCTTCATCAAGGGAATCTTGTAATCCGTCAGGGTTACTACCTCCTCCTTGGGCAAAGGTTGGCCTCCCACCGCCACCGCCATTAATGTGACCTGAAATTGCACGGAGTATTTCGACTGCATTGTATCTCTCACTGGCAATTGAATTCTCAGTACAAGCAACCATAATCTTACCTCCACCATCACGACTCCCTAGAACTGTTAATGTTGGATTTTCTGAGTCAAGTGTCAATTCTTTTAGCATCTTAGTCATCTGTTTTAAATCTCCATCTACTTCCATAATTACCACCCTTACTCCATCTATATTTGCGGAATCACTTCCACCACCGGTAGTTCGCAATCTAACTATTTCAGCTTCCAGAGATTCTATTCTCTTTCTTTGGTCCTTCCATTCAGTAAAGAACCTAGTTGCTGTAGATTCTAGATCATCAACAGGAACTTGGAATACCTCTGCCGACCTTCGTAAAATTTCTTCTTGGTTTCTTGCATAGCGCATTGCAGCATCACCTGCTACAATGGTCAATCTCTCAACTCCATCCTGAACGGCATTACTCCTTACAACTCGAATTTGACCTATTTTACCTGGTTCGTCATGGTGAGTTCCGCCACACGCCTGAATGTCGTGATCTGCAATTTTCAATATGCGTATTTCGTTGCCTTTGGGTGCTCCCCCTTGATACAAGTCGAAACCAAACTCCATGTCTGCTTCTTTTCTGTTGAGTGAAAATTTCTCCGTTGTTGAAACGTTTCTTACAATTTCATTTGCCATTTGTTCGATTTTATCCAAATCATCCCGTGACAATCGACGATGGTGAGTGATATCCAGTCTTGCAGACTCCACTGATTTATTCGCTCCAGCTTGATAAATATGTGGACCGAGGAGGCGCCTCGCAGCTCCCCCGACAATGTGGACCGCTGTGTGGTGATCCATGAGTTGTCTTCTTCTAACTGAATCAATTTCTCCTTCGACAGAATCCCCGATATTTAGGGGCCCGTCAGTTAAATGGAAAATAACCTCATTTTCCTTCCTCGTATCTAGTACATTAACAATCCTCGATTCTGAATTTAAGACACCATGGTCTGCTTCCTGACCTCCACCTTCAGGATAAAAGCAAGTCGAATTCAAGACTATGGCGTGGGTAGCTTTTTTTGGTATGTCAGTGCCTATAAGAGGCAGACAATCTATAACCTCAGATTGGAAGGCGAAATTCATTACATCTTCGTAGTAAAGCGCTTTTGTTGGGCTGATTTCAGGAATTTTATCTAAGTATTTTTCACTGGAAACAGATTTTGCAGCTTCCTTGGCCATTTGAGCATGTCTCTCAGCCATTTCAGCATTAAAGCCAGTTCTAAGTTTGACATCTGTCCAACCAAGCCCAATCGCGATATCAATTACCAAATCGGGGGCAATTCCATGGCTATCGTTTATTGTGAATAATATATCATCAGGAATACTTGCTGATGTCATTGGCAAATCCTTAATTGCTGTTTTAACAACCTGGTGGCCCTTTCTTAGCATCTCGTTATATCTATCTTCTTCCCCAGATAAGATTGTTAGTAATCCCTCTTTGGTTTGCTTCATTCTAGTTTCATCATAATTCGATTCAAGATGATTAGTAGCAAGTTCTGATAGAGAGACATCAAGGCCCAAATCATCCCGCATCCTCAGAACTCTACGTGCAATCATTCTAGCCAAATAACCAGCCTTTGAATTTGAAGGCACTAATCCATCTCCTAGCATGTTGGATAATGCATGAAGGTGGTCAGGTATCGCGTATATCTTTGATAGTGGCTCTGTAATGCTCTCAAACAAATTTGAATCTATTTCATAACCTCTTTCTGCAAGACGCAAGAGGAATAACTCTTGCATTCTGTCACCATCACTACCAACTTCTATATTCATTATTCCAAATAACCTACTCATTTCACCCAGTAATGAATCTAATTCTTGTTGGGTCATTTCGAACATTTGCGCAGAAAATCCTGCTTTTTGTTTTAACCAAGAAACACTTTGAGGATAAATTGCTTCGTAGATCGTGGGTGTTCCAGCAGCAGCCCAGCAAAATCGTTCCAAACCATAACCTGTGTCAATAATCTGTAGTGGCATTTCAGAATATTTGATTCCTTTAATCTCTACTGGACCATCTTCATCCTCTTCCAAATTCATAAAAACCAGGGTAGCAAGTTCTAGTCCTCCCACAATGACCTCTACTGCAGGACCTGCGTTTCCACCACCTGACCAAGGATTTTCAACATAGGTTATCTCTTTAGCATCAATACCAAAGGTTTTGCATAACATGTCATGACAATACTCAACACATTCCTCCATCCAGTAAAACATTACACCCTCTTCTGGCTTGTTAAACACGTGATGTGCCATCATTTCGAATGTTGTGAGGTGTCTTCCAGAACGGCCTACTGCGTCAACGTCGTTCAACCGAATACAAGGCTGTGATATGGTTAATGGATTTGCTGGAGGTTCAACACTTCCAGAGGTAACATGTGGCTGGAAATCGGCTATGCTGGCGATTGTCAAATGTATGTCGTCTCTCCATCTCGCAAGTACGGGATATGGTTGAACTCTAGTGTGTTTAACTTTTTCAAAATAAGACAGAAAGGCTTCTCGCATTGAATCTTTGAGTGGTTTCCCAAGAATGTCATACCCAGATATTATTGGATTGCCGATAAAGGTGTACTCATCTTCTTCGGTGTCTCCGCATGTGTCCCTTGATTCATCACATGTCCAAAACCATAAGCCACTGACTCTACACTTCTTTCGAAAGTAACCATTGTCTTTGAACACTTTAAGTTCAATTGGTGGCAGACTCATGGCACTCAACTCCTTACGGACAAATACTCGGGATGTACAATAAGCCTTCAAATCATCCCTAACTTAGCATAGGAATGAAGTGTTAAACACTCTAGGATACTTGTGTCGGAACAAGGATGGAGGAGTCATCTTTCTATCGAAAATGATGGAACCATGAGAATTTCAAAACATGGCAACATGAATGTGGATGCTATGATTGTTTCAAATCCTGACCATCTCGCAAGGAGTACAGATGATCGTTCGATAAACCAACTTCTCAACATTGCAAGCATGCCTGGCGTCATAGGTGAAGCTTGGGCGATGGCTGATTGGCATTTCGGGTATGGATTCCCCATCGGTGGAGTTCTGGCGACAGACCTGAACTGGGGTGAAGAAGGAGGAGCAATATCCCCTGGAGGAGTAGGATTCGATATTAATTGTGGAGTTAGATTAGTTGCTCTTGAATGTAGCATTGATGATATTCCAGACATTGATAGGCTTTCAAGACGACTTAATGGTCGAATCCCGTCAGGGGGTAGTGGAAAAGGTGGCTTGGACATATCAGATAGGGACCTCGATGATATCTTACTTCGTGGTAGTGAAGCAATGGTCGATTTAGGCTACGCATATTCCGAAGATTTGGAAAATATTGAGTCAAATGGGGCCCTTGAATGTGAGAACGGAGTTTCTGAAAGAGCAAGAAATCGAGGCATTAAGGCATTGGGAACTCTTGGTTCGGGAAACCATTTTCTCGAATTACAAACCGTTGGAGAGATACATTCTGAAAGCAACCACGGGCTATTCGAAGGTCAAGTAGTGTGCATGATTCATTCAGGAAGTAGGGGGTTGGGGCACCAAGTTTGCACCGACCACGTAAGAAATTTAGAAAGTAAATACAGAAATCGCTCAGGTATATGGTGTAATGATAATTGGGGCTTTGAGATTAATGATAGACAATTAGCAGCTGCACCAATCCATAGCAAAGAAGGTGAGAATTATCTTGATGCGATGAATGGTGCTGCTAACTTTGCATACGCAAATCGAAGTGCACTTACTCACAGGTTAAGGCAAACCCTTGCCGCAGAATTTCAAGTTGAATCTCGTCTTATTTATGATGTAAGTCACAATATCGCTAAAATTGAAAATCATTCAATTGATGGAATAAATTGCACCTGCTGTGTACACAGAAAAGGTGCTACAAGAGCACTTCCAAATCAGCCAGTTTTAGTTCCTGGAGACATGGGAACTGCCTCATGGTTATTAGAAGGAAGTTCGACCAATAAAGCGTTTAACTCATCTTGCCATGGAGCAGGAAGAATATTGTCACGTTCTCAAGCGAAAAAAGTAATCGATGGACAATCATTGAAGAAAGAATTAGAAGCAAAGGGGATAAGAATTCATGCAAATACACCAAATATTCTAGCGGAAGAAGCACCTAATGCTTACAAAGATGTTGACGAAGTTATTAGTTTAACAAACAACGCTGGCTTAGCAAAACCAATCGCTAGAATGAATCCTCTCGCAGTAATCAAAGGGTGATTACATACAGTAATTCATTCGGTCCTGTCCAAATGACGGTGCGGCGCCTGATTCCACACCATCAGGCTCCTCACATATAACCGACAATAGAGTGTTAACCAATTCTTTTAGGTCGTTAACTTGTGCCTGTAGCTCTTTTACTTTCATTTCTGTTTTTTTGCTCTCGCTCAGTTGTTCCATGTGCATCCCATCTAGAGAGGTTGGCTCTCTAGTTACAAAACAATAAAACAGGCTTTAATTGATTTCGGTTATTTTTGTCACAAAAACTGGATTACTCAAATCCAAGAAACAAACGAGTTGTTAGATTACAATCATTCGCTGGGTTGTTGATAATTTGGATCTGCAACCCATTCGTTTGCGTCTTTGTCAAAGACCCATCCTGGATGTTCCGATTCTTGTTGACCTGGATTCGTTTGAGCATTGTCTTGAACTCCTCCGTTTGCTTCTGTTTGTCCAGAAGATGCCATTGTATCGTCATGCGTTTGTGGTTGAGAAGGAGCTTCCGTTGGTAGAACTGGTGCAACCTTCTCCTCCCCATATTCATTATCTACCCATTGGTTACTCTCATCATCTTCATAGAATATGCTATCTTGGTCTAGGTTCTGACGGCGGATTAACACCGTTATTGCGACACCTGCAGCACCAAGAAGTACAACTAGAATCGATATTGTGAAGATTAGACCTGTAGTACCTGATTCTGCGGATTCTTGACTAACCACTCTTGGCATATCTGTTTCAACTCCCAAATCACATGTCGCTGTGTTGCCATTACCTACACAATGTGGGATTTGTGTATTATCTAACCATAAATCCATACCAGTTATGTTGATGTATATGTTTTGGGAACCATCCTTGTAGGTCTCAAACTGAATAATCTGCGTTTCAGCAGTCTGGCCAGGATAAATTGAAATTTCCTGTGTTTCGTGAGCCAACCATGTTCTTTCCGGCCCTAAATCTTCATAGAGTGTTACAGAAATTATTCCTGTTTTAGTTCCAAGATTTCTCATTTGAACCTTGATTCCTAATTCCTCTCCTTCCACTATTTGATTTGCTTTAGGCAAAGTGCCGTCAGCAAGTGTAATTTCTATATTTGTAACCGTAATGTCAACTGACAATATGATGAAATCTGTATTCATTGCATCTATCATGGAAAGACCAGTTCCTTTGCCGACATTACCAGCTCTATCTACTACATCAATCCACCAAATCAATTCATCACCATCCTCTAGGGTCACATTGACTCCTTCAGTAAAGTCAACACTACCAGCATATGTCCAGATATCTGCATTTTCGGATACAAATGGAATCATAGCACTACTTTGACCATTAGGCAATATCAAGCTGTTTCGCTTGAATGCCCAATTTACGGCAAGGTCTCCTGCAGGCATACCGCCCGAATCAATAATCTGAAGAGCAAATTGAATCAACTCTAATTCCTCGTTGTCGAGAGTTAATGGAACCTCTGAGAATTGAACTATTGGCCTAACATCATCCACAGTTATCATACTCTGCACCATTGATGTATCAGAACCAGGGGAAACTATTCCGATTATGGAATATGAAACTGTTAAATCACCATCATTCAGTGACCGAGATGGCAAAATCATTCCGGACTCCCAAGTTCCGTTCTCCTCAACATTCGTACGATAAGAAAGGAGTTCGTTGCCATAATAGGTCTCAATTAAAACTTCCAAACCATCATCTGGCAACAATACTAATTGCACACCAGACTTAGAGTAATGAACGGTTCCACTTACGGTCAAATCATCTCCAGGTTGGACGTAGACGTGATTTGGAGAACTTGAGGAAATAGGTGGGGTATTGTCGACTATATTTTCTATTTTTAGTTCCAAGTCGTTATCTAACTGCCAATATAACTCACCAATATTTGTCAAAACTGTAACTGGGTTGAGGTCATCGTCATCAAACACAACAATCGAGGGTGTTCCATATTCACCCATTGAAGAAGAATCGAAATCCCAATCTAGACTAAATCTCCACTCTACGATGGAGTAACCGTCGTCTATTGTTTCAACAACTTCGTGTAATGTTAATTGTGATCCATTTGGAGTATAGATTTGGCCATTTCTTGGCTCCCATGTCATTACACCCTTAGTTTCTTCATCAGGACCAAGGAGATTTACTGTGATTATATCGATTGAATTTATTCCATTCAAATCACTAATCTGCATAGAGAGAGTATGCATTTGGCCTGCTAACAATTGTTCACTGAAAGAGTCAAAACTTAGCTCTGTTTGCGGAATATTAGTTGGTTCATTTACTGCAATTACAAGAGTCGCCATATCGTTTTCGAGACCTGCAGAACCACCATACATCAGAGGTAAGCCCGCATAGTCAGTACCGGTAAAGAATATAGAGAATTTCGCATTCATATCTAAACCTGACACATCAATCCCTGAATAGGTCAGAGTTCTTTCTCCAGAAACTCCCTCTGGAAGTGTTTTGGTGATCGTCTGATATTCAGCATGGTCAGCCTCACCGTTGCCGTTGGAGTCGTCCATAACTTCTCTCCATGTGTGCATGATTAATTCGCTACCCAATGCTTGGTCATCTGTGATTGTAACTTGTAACGAAAGTGTTGTTGAGGGGTCCCAAGTATAGCCATCAGCAGAAACTAATTTCTGTCCAGTATTGACTTGGAGGTTACTCACGTATGGCGATTCTCCATCTAACTGAATGACAACAGGTGTGGTTAATGTGGCATCTTGTGCACCAATCGCACCTTGAATCGGTCCCAATCTTACAATGTATGGAGTTAGGTTTGCAATGGTTTCACCTTCCGGTAACTGAACTAAACCAGTCCACTGGCCGTCACTTGTTGAGTTGACTGCAATTGCATCTCCATCGATATCAACAGCTACCACGAAATCATCAATCTGTGGTCTCATATCGGCCGTATTTTCAAACTTAACAGTGCCAGAAACAGAGACCAGACTTCCCTCTTTGGCGTAGAATGGATAGGACGGCGAGAACATATCTGATAAGGTGTGGCCATACAAATCGACGACGTTCCATGAGTCTACCAACAAGTCATTTTCAACGGCCTGAGTACCAGTGCCTCCCGAAATTGCCGTGGCTGGAGAAAGACCTTCTCCGTTTGCGTCATATCCCTGAGCAGACCAAACTATAGATTGAACATCATCATAATTCCACGAAACATCAAATATCCATTCGACGACTAACCTTCCATTAACCTCTGAAACTGAAGAATTGGTGTGGAGTGTTAGTAAACTAGTTCCATCATTTTGTGTAAAAGTTCCTCCTGAACCAATGTCTGAGAGGATTATTTCTATTGATTCACCGTTTGAATCAATGCCTGTAAGATGTATTTCAGCAATATTCTCATTACCAAACAAATGATGATGTTGGGTTGTAAATGATTGGGATAAGCCGTTTGGATACCATGTTTCTGGGACAGTAAACGGATGGTTTGTTATCATATTTTCATGGTACACACCTCCATCGATGCCGACTCCTCCAGCAGTAGCCGCCCAAGTAAGAGGAATGTCCACTATACTGATTTCACCATTATTCGAATTTAGTTCGTGATAATCTTTCACTACTTGGCCCAGATTCGATACGTTTTCTGTAATCGTGTAGCCGATGGATATCGAACTTATACTGTACTCTGTGGATAAATCTGTCGTCACATCGAAGTCGAAGACATTCCAGATTCTACCAGAGTTATCTGATTGATTTGAACTGGCATGTAGATTTGGATTTGCGACCATAAACGTTGTAGATTCCCAAGTATTTGTTGTAAATTGGTATATCGTATTTGAACCGCTAGATATGGTAAGAGGACTTATCTGGTCTATCGGATTTATACCTATCAGTAGACTTGTCAAGACTGCATCATCAGGAATTATTACCGAAAAAGAATCATTACCAATCGCAGTAAATTCCCGAGTTGTAGTTACATCATTAATCCTAGTTTGCCAACCATATGAGCCATAAGCAGGGTCAGCGTCGAATCTCCAGTCAACATTACCATCATTCGCAAGGTCTATGCTACCCTCATGCGCAGGTTGTGCAAAATATCCTTCAATTGATAGGCTTTCAATGATAGCATTAGGAGCCATAGAAATTTGCGGACTAATATGATGTTTCATTCCGCCTAAATTCAGAGTCGAATTTGGGGAATTAACTGAAACCGTTTGTATTCCAGAAGTAAGTAAGCTAACTGTCGTTTGTGTGAACATACCATTCACCATTGCTGCAGAAATCGGTCGAGAGGAATATCCTGAATCTCCAGCAATCATTTGAGTTGTTGCTATGTTGTTTTGCCAAGATCCGTTGGAAAGGCGTGTGATTGATGAAGGTATAGACCAACCATTTGAATCTCCAAGGTATCTCGTTGCTCCAACGGATAATGCCTTTACAACAGGTGTGTAATATTCGTCTGAACTACCCAACATCAACTCGAGATATATTCCCGAGGAATGGGAGTCACGGTCAACACTCGCAAGCGAAATTGGAAATGACAGATTTTCATGCCCAGGTATTATTTGTCCGGATGAGTCATGAATGTTAACACCGTACCAAGTACCATTTGGAAGATAAATATCAGCGTCAGCAAATCCATAGCCCAGGTCGTGTGGTGAAATCAGCGGAGACATCCAGTTTCCTTCCGTTAGGAAATAATCGACTTCCATCCCTATATCATCAACATACCATCCTGGTTCATCTAAGAAAGAATCAGACATCATTCTAAATTTGAAAGAAACGTTATTTCCTGAAAGGTTTGATACATCATAGGACATGTTTACCCAAGGGATTGTAGCGGTTGAGCAAGAGAAAGCGCCTGACTGAGTAACATATTGCCTTCCATCCCAAACATCTGTATTTACGAAAGGTCCATTGGTGATTTGGCCATCATACCAGGTTGTATTATTGGCATTGTTTACATATGCTTGGTTCCAAGTTCCGTTGTTTACCGACACGTAAAGTGCTCCACCATCCCATCCATCTTCCGCACACATCCAGTGCTTCCAGATGAATCTGGCACTTGCCCCGAGTGGAATATAGTACTCGGGTGTGATTAACGAATTGTCACTACTGCTATCATAAGTTCCACATTGTGTAGTAGCGAAACCTAAACTCGCAGATGGATACGAACTTGGTCCACTGGTGTAATTAGAACATAACGCTCCGAATTCCCATCCTACTTGGCCTGCTACATTTTGCACTGTCCACGAACCAGGTGGAAGTGCAGGAGAATCTTCGAATCCGTCTGTGATTGATAGACCCCCTTGACCAATTTGAATAAATGACCAATCATCTGTTGCTCCGTTAATCCCATAATGGTTAGCTGACGATGAATTATCTAAGTCGTATGTACTTAGCGCAGTACCATTAGCGTCAATTACTTTGAACCAATCAACAGTTAATCCTTCGTAATTATCTTGCGGAGAACCATATTGTACCGAACCATCTGTTTCAACGACGTATCGGATTTTTGTGCTATTGTTTGTGCCAACCATCGATGTAGGAATAGCAAATTCAAGAGTTACGAATCCACCTGATTGATCTCCTGTCGTAGTACCATTTGGTAACGTATATCCACTTCCAGGTATTGCTCCAGTTCTGCTTCTACAGCTGGTCGTTGTGGAACCGCCCGAACCGCTTGATGAAATATCTGTCCATGATGTACCATTATTACTGGACATCTCAATACAGAAGTTGTCGTAAGTGGAACCTTCTAAATCCCACTCTAACCTTGTTTGAATCTTTGCTCCTGCGGTAGTTCCAGAAAGGTTGACATCTGATTCCATCGCAGCTTCAGCATTGTTACTGTAAGCACATGTACCTGTGCTTACGTAACATCCATGATGCCAATATCCGACGGAATTTCCAACATTTAGAAGTTCGATATCATCAAGGAACCAACCGGGTCTTGGCGTATTGTTGCTGTCAGTCCACACGTTGAATCTAAATTGGATTGTAGTCGCATTCTGGATTCCAGTAAGGTTATCCAGATTGAAAACGGCATTTGTCCATCCGCTGTGATTACCATCTCCAAAGACACCAAACCCACTTGAATTAGCCCCGATTGGTGTTGAAGCGTTGTTGGAAATAGTATGTGGATAACCGCCATTAGGTTCCATGTACGTCCAATTTCCCGCATCTAATTTGTATTCCACCCATGCGCCATCTAAGGAATCGAGATGGTGCCATTGAGCAAAACTCAGATTGAACATATTGATTGGATTAGGTAATGTTACTGTCGGGGTTATGAGAGAGCCAGAAGACCCTGATTGCAATGCTTGTCCAGCCAAAGTAGCCGCTACGACACCACCCGAAGCAGCAGTAGCAGGGACGTTCCCATGAGCAAGAGTTTGTGTTGACCCAGAGATAGTCCCATTCAGTGTAGAAGGATTTGATGGCGCCCAAATGTTACCCGTAGTGGTCCAAGAATTCGAGAATTGTAATACTGCAGAGGCGAATGTCTCAATATTTGAAACTGCACTGTCAGTAGAGAGAGATAATGCACCAGAAAATTTGTCCGATGTCGTATTAGACATCATTCCTGCAGAGAAATTAGCGGCGGTGCTGTCTGAATTCCAAGTTAGTCCCGACCCATCTTCCAAATATCCGCTTTCATCTACGTGCAACCATGCATCGATTACGGTTGCATTACCGGGCACTTGGAATGCATCTGAAACGGAATCGTTAGTCCCACTGAGGGACGAATTACCATTCCAGTTGCTCATTCCTGCGGAGGTGAATCCTGTGAACATCATAACTGTTAATAGAATCGCTGCTAATGGTTTTGACGTAGTTTGCACTATACCACCGTACCCTACGGGGTACGCCCAAACCTATGAACTCTACCACTAGACTATCACTGCAAAGAGCCACCAGCGAGGATCGAACTCGCGACCTCCTCATTACCAATGAGGTGCTATACCACTAAGCCATGGTGGCGTATCCGTGGCGACCTCCCATTTCGATATAACCGATTCGGAGTAAAATTTCTCCCTTTGGAACCGTTTCGGTTAAACGGAGGATGTTTCTCGCCAAACCGTAGCCGAGATCGCATAGCCTGGTAGTGCGCGCGACTGGAAATCGCGTGGGCCCGTCCCTCGGGAGTTCAAATCTCTCTCTCGGCGCCTAACCTCTTTCCGAGAAATGTTCCTATTCTCATCCATTTTATGCTGAAACTATACCAGTTCACTAACAGTTGTTAGAACTACATTGATTGTTGTTAATTCTGTAACCACTCCGTATATGTTTCTTACTTGAGTCCACAAGTCTGTCATAATTCACCTGCATAGAAGTGCAGGGTATAAAGAAACTCGATTGACCTTTGAGATTAATCCCCCTACGGGGGATTATCATTCTGTGACTACTGTCACTTCATGAATTTTATAAACCAGTGAAAAATATGGATAAGGGCTTCGTGGTTCACCGTTTGAGTATGTGAAACTGATTATTACAGTGTGTTCGCAATCCCTGTCTGAAAATGGAAGGAAACCACTTGAAGAAGAACCTTTGAATCCATTACCACAATCTGTGCTAATTCTTTCGCCCATGTGAGCACCACCCGCATAGAAATTAACAACCTCAACAAGTTCAGTAGCATTAGTAGTAAATTGATACATAAGGTAGCACGAATCCATCCCATCTGATTGACACCCAGTAGTTGTGTTTTCATCCGCCATCTGACTTATACTATACATTAAATCAGAATCATGATTTGAATGATTTTCAGAATCATCCGCTTCGGCCTCACCTACTGCTCCGTCAAAACATCCGGACAATGGCAACAAAATTACAAGCAACAATACAAAAATTTGGTCTTTTCGCATGTCCTATCGGTTTCTTCAATCAATCATAAACGATTCGTGATTATTTCTTGAACAAGCACCATAATGCAGGTTGATTCTTCTTCGCCTGAACCTTCATGCAAACCAAGCCCATTCCTCTCAAAGCCTCGATGTTGTTACCACATATTTTTTGAATTTTTCAAATGTGATAATTACAACATTACGACCGAAATGACTCAAAGGGGAAATGCTTGCCCCCCACCATGGCGGACGATGTCGTTACAGAATCCGCCATTTTAGAGGATGAGCATCAAGGGATGCCATTTCGCCTCAGAGACATCGAATTGGACAAGAAATTTGGAGAGCTCCACACCTCATTAATCAACTTTGACAAATTCCGTAAGGAGTGGAAATTTCAATTTAAACTGATCAAACATGAGTGGGGACAACCGCACTTCCTGACATTCTTAACCGGAGTTACAGCTTTTTTACTCGGTGCAATATCCCCTGAGATTTATTCAGGCGGAGATTCTACCGCTACTGGTATCGATGGATTATCAGCAATCTCCGGATTTTCGTTCTTCCAGTTGATTTTATCTGGTATTCTCTGGGCTTGGTTTTTCGTACAAATATCGGTTAACTTCCCAGTCATGAAGGGACACATAGTGAATATAATTCTAATTTGGGCTTCGATTTTCGGCTCACAGATTGTACTACACATCCAATCACCAAATTTCCCCTTAGGATTTCAGTTCTCTGACGCCTTAGGTGGCATAATTCTTGCATCTGTTGGATTATTTTTCACATACTTTTTCTGGAAGGCGGTTACAGAGACGAGAGACCTCCACGTGCAGGAAAACCATGTCCACACTGATGTCAGGATTATGGAGGAAGCAATGGCTGAACACAGCCTTTTTGCATGGTCATGTTTAGTGTTATTCTGGGATGCTATGATGTTGATTAACGGATGGGCTGGAGCTCATTTCATCGCTGACAGAGTTGTTGAAGACTACACAGTATATTCAGTACACCTCATTACAGGTATTATGCTAATCTATCTATTGATGCACATATTGTGGTTCCCGCAAAGAATGCTGGGTGAAACTGCGGAAATCAAGACAATGGCGGCCTTTGCAGCAGATGCTGATTTACTCGATGGAATAATTATAGAAAAAGAGGGTCATTGTCCGTCATGTAACACAATAAATCCTATTTCAAGATCTCCAAGTGGTGAGCCGTTAGTCGATTGTCTGACTGAAGATTGTAACCAGCGCGGTATTCCCAATCAAATTTGTGAGGGTTGTGATAAAAAATACCCATCAAGACACACGTGTGTTGAGTGTGGCGTAAACAGCCCAGTTGTTGATTTCCTGTCCGATTCGGAGGCATGGTAATGTTCAACCACTTACGTGATGATTTTCCCACCCTCAAGGGGGAAAATGCACCAGTATACCTCGATAATGCCTGCATGACGTTGAGACCCACTCAAGTCATCGAAGAAATCAGGTCTTATTACGAACAATCACCAGGCTGTGGTGGTCGTTCAGTTCATCGTTATGCAACTACTGTTTCGAGAAAGATGATGAATTGTCGCAATACGCTAACGAAATTATTTAACGGCGATAACCCAAATGAAATGATTTTTACAAAGAATGCCACACACTCACTAAATCAAGTAGCAAAAGGACTATCATGGAATGAAGGAGATGTAATTCTTACAACTGACAGAGAACACAATTCAAATCTCGTACCATGGCTCCAATTGGAAGAAGAATTTGGAGTTGACCACAGAGTTGTAAAGTCTAACGATGACAATACATTCAATTTAGAAAATTTTGAAAATGCGTGCGCTGAAGCTGGTAGTAAATTGCGAATGGTTTCTTTGTCTCATGTAGGTAATTTAGACGGAATTGAAACTCCTGTAAAAGAGGCAACGAAAATCGCAAAAGACTTTGATTCCCTTGTTTGTATAGATGCTGCCCAATCAACACCTCACATGAAGGTTGATGTACAAGACCTAGGAATCGATTTCATGGCATTCTCAATTCATAAAATGATGGGACCATCCGGCATGGGAGGGCTTTGGGGAAGATATGAATTGCTTGAAAATATGAGGTCGATACAGTCGGGTGGAAGTACTGTAGAAACATCTCGATACGATTCATTTGAATGGTCAAAACCACCTGCAAGATTTGAGGGAGGGCTTGGCAATTATGCAGGAATATTGGGTACTAACGCAGCTGTTGATTACATTTCTAAACTTGATTTAGACAAAGTTCACGAACATGAGATTAACTTAAACAAAATTATGACCTCAATAATAAAAGATGTTGAAGGAATAAACATCATAGGTCCAGAAGACGCAAATCAACGAGGTGGGATTTGTTCAATTTTGCTGGATAATATCGATGCACATGACATTGCGATACTACTTGATGAAGCGGTTGGTGTGATGGTGAGAAGTGGCATGCATTGTGTACATTCATGGTTTAATGACAAAGGATTAAACAGAGGTTCCTTAAGAGCGAGTGCATACCTATACAATACAGAAGAAGAAGTCAGATTGTTCGCTGACACACTTGTAGAAGCAGTTGATGCATTGGGATGATAAAATGGATTCTGAAATTCAATCAGCAATTATTGAACCAGAAGAAGATTTTGACTTCATCAAGCAACTAACTGTTATCGCATCGGCCATCCTCGTTTGTTCAGCGCTTTGGTTCGTTTGGCAAGTTTGGGATGGTTCAATCAGCCTTACTGGTCCGTCCTCTTTCGTTACCGAAAAAGAAGAAAATTTTGATAGCCTTGTACAATATGACTCCGTTGACCACTTATCAGGTAAAGATGTCGCCGTCTGTATAGTTGATTCTGGGATCGAGGAATCACATCCAGATTTGGATAACATGAACCTCGCTGGGTGGACGGACTTCATCGGTAACAAGTCAAGCCCCTATGACGATAATGGTCACGGCACTATGATGGCGGGAATTCTTGTAGCGGACGGAGGGCTTTCCGGTATCGCAAAGAATGTCGAACTTTATGTCGCTAAGGCCCTTTCTGGTGAAGGTACGGGTAGTGACAATACTGTTGCACAGGCAATAGATTGGTGCATAACAAACAATGTGAATATCATTTCATTATCCTTGGGTGGCGCTACATCAGGTGCTTCAATTATCTTTGGAGATGCAGTTGAAAATGCCGTAGATGATGCGTATGATGCTGGAATTGTTGTCGTAGCAGCAGCGGGAAATGACGGAGAAAATGATGACGGTGATGTTGCTTCACCGGCAACGGTGAGCACAGTAATTTGTGTGGGGGGAGTTGACGACTTGGGTAGAATTTGGTCTAGTTCGTCTGTAGGAGATAATAACGGAAGACTTTGGCCTTTACTTCTGCCCAGAAACGACCCAGACCGCAAACCAGAGGTTGTAGCCCCTGGTCATGAAGTTCCTGTAATTATGACCGGAGGTGGTTGGGGAATATCATCCGGAACGAGTGCCGCTACCGTCTACGTTACGGGCGCAATCGCTTTGATGTTTGAGAATAACCCCGACTTGAAAACTGGTGGTACCGACATGGTTGACAATGTCAAAGATTGGATAATGAGTTCATCGAAAATGAAAGACGGGCAACAAGAGCATGATGACTACTACGGCTATGGCCTAATACAATTCGATGCTCTTATTGAAGCATCTCAATAATTTATTTTGCGAACCAAGCAACAATAGTTCCACCAAATAGAGGTGCAAATGCAATATGATGTGTATCATTTGTTGACTTAATCAGTTCCATCCACTTGTTAAAACCTACAACATCAGGGTCATTGGATTCTCTTTCACCTACTGGAGGTGTAGGTTCAATTGTAAGTAAAACACCGTTCTTGGATAAAATCTTGAGCAATACTTCTACATCATTAGCTAATGTGGTGAGATTGGAATTTACGATAATAGCATCAGTATTTGGAAAAATCGGAGGATTACCTTGCTTTGTAATGTTCCATGCGGTCAATTCACTAACTAATAGAGAAGATGAACCTACAACTATACTTGATTCGACCTTCTGATAACGGTCACAGAGTCTTTTCAAAATCACTGCAAAACGATTCCCTTCTTCAATTAGTTGAACTTTGGTTGAAGATTCAATCTCAGAAAGGTAGTCTAGAACCCACGCTGCTAGATGGCCAATACCCGCACCTGCGAATATAATGCTACTAGGTTCGAGGTGAGAGATAGTGTCTCTTATTCTTCTCCTAACAGAAATTGACCAAGGTTCGAGGCCCATGTGTTCCATTTGAACACCAATATTGGCCTCGACCTCAGGCTCGTCACGAGAAAGTTCTTTGTTGGTCGCAAGTAACGCTCCTAGAACCTCCTCTCGCATGCCATGGCGTCCTAATTCATATTGTCAAGGCTTTGTATTATCCGACAGGCTCAAAGGGAAGGCGAGTAGCGACATAATTTGAGGAAGCCAAATGACCGATGACGATTCATACATTGATGATGATGAAATCATTGAAAATGTGGTTGACTGCCCAAGTTGTAACGAACCATGTGGGCATGAAATTCTCAAAGAAAAGCAAGTCAAAGCGGGGATAAATTATCTCCTGAAGTGTGGTGAGTGTGGCCATGTTCATAATTACCAATTAAGAGAGCCGAAGCCTGTTTTAGTTCCATTCCTATTGAGCGAAGGTGCTAACACTGTAACCGTCAAGATTGAATTGGATGATGATGAAATATTAGCAATTGGTGATATTTTTGAATATAGTGATGCAAGTTGGGAAATAAACAGAATAGAAAACACCGAAAACGTGTCTGTTACGAATTTGATTTCATCAAAGGTTTCTAGGGCTAATGCTGTTCGATCAGATGTTGTTATGGTAAGACTAACTCTAACTATGGGTGAATACTCTGAAAGCGATTCAATTTTTGTAGAGAGAGACACCGTTTACAAAGCCGGTTCTATATTTGATTACGATGGCGTCAAATGGAAAATAAGGGCAATACACACCGGAGCTGGTAGAACTATGACAGGGAGCGTTGTTGCACATGACATCAAACGCATGTACCTTCATGAACCACCTAAACAGGAAGATTTTGCTCCACGCACGTCACGTGAAAGAAGGCAGGCTTGGAAAGAAGGAAAACTGGGTTTCAATCCTAATCCAATAATTCCTGACGCAGAGAAAAAAGGAAAGCCAAAGCCCGGCAAACAGGGTAGGCGTAAGAAGAAAAAAAGGTCATAATTACGGCCGGTTCGTCCACGGTAACAAGAATGATTTGGCAACCTGTGTTCCAATTGTAGGGTTTTCTTGCAATCGCCTTATCGAATATTCATACCACTTTTCTCCGTAAGGGATGTAAACTCTAGTTGTATGACCTTCACTTGATAATTTTCTTCTCAAGTTACCTCTAACCCCAAGAAGCATTTGAAATTCATATCCGTGACCTTTCATTTCTCTTTTCGGTCCTGCGTTAGTACGTGGGTCAGCAATATTCGGGCCCATGCCTCTTGACTTGATTGATGCGAGGGCATGTTCGATTACAGGGTAATCATGACTTGCAATCCCAACATAAGCACCTGCATCAAGCATGTGATCGATTGCTAAGTTTGTCGCATCGATTATCGGTTGTCTCTCAGTATGGGAGATTTCACCAGGTTCCAGATAAATGCCTTTACATATTCTGTAATCTGCTTTTGCACCGAGTTTTTCTTTTATCTGGGAAATATCGTCTACGGTCCTGAATAACCTTCCCTGAAGTACAACACCGACGTTGTCTAATCCTTTCTCATGCATGTCGAGCATTACTTTGATTGTTGCGTCTGTGACTCTGTGGTCTTCCATATCCAATCTGACAAACATATCATTTTCATGAGCCATCCTGACTAAGGATTCGATATTCTCCATACCTTGATTTTCATCCAATAGTAATCCAAAGGCTGTTGGCTTGATGGACAAATTTGAATCTAATTTATTTTCAATGATAGCGGTAATCACACTTTTGTATTCATCCAAAAAGAATCTTGCTTCGTCCATTGTTTTGATTTCCTCACCTAAAACATCAACTGTAAAACACGCACCTTCAGAAGATAAGCGTTTCATTACTCTTACTGCATCGCTCAGTTTGGGACCTGCCACATACCTGCGACTTACCCAGCCAACAAACCATTTTGGCATGCGAATTGTGGTCGCAACAATCAACCTTGAGAATGCTGAGACCATGTTTCAACCCCATAACCGACAATTATTGACCGTTTTCATCCTATGATTTCAGACTTTTTCAAAAGAGGAACTTCAAGTTCTTCTAGTAAATCTCTAATGGCTTGTCTTTGCCATCCCTTGAATGCTTTTTTGTCCATACTACATACAATTGTACCACCCGGAAATGCTTTTTTTGTTGCCGATATTGCTCGAATGATGCTATTTTCCCACATTCCAGTAACATTTCCATCCTCATCTTTTTCGAATGGCAAAGCGTAAGTTGCAAGCATGTGGCCTATCCAGACATCTTCATGTAAGCCTAGAATATTTGCTCGTGGAGCATAATGCCCACCTCCGAGTGTAACCACAACTTGGCCATTGCCATTCCAACTTCCTAATCCATCTGACCCGTCTAAACCTAATCCTCGAAAAATTATACCCGCTAACGCCCTAGCAGCCCCTTTATGACCCCATGTTTCGGCAGTAGAGCCAATCTCAATGAATAGAGATGGTGTTTCAATCCATGGACCATGATGAGTGGTTTCTAAACTTAAATCAAAGTCATCAAAGTCCAAATCCAATGAATTTAATTCTCTCCACCAAGAAGCCAATCTTGGATTTGGTGGGGGACAATCCCCACCCCTACCACCATATTCTGGAGTTTCTTCCATTGGCACCTGCATTGTGCCTATGGGGTGCAGGGTAAGCGATGGATTACCACTTGCAGCAGAATGTCTTGATGGAAAAATCACCTCAGTTGGTGTTTCTCCTGTAGCATTTCTCCAGCGCTTATCCAAATCGTCCTCCCAGAGACAACCATCATCAACCCACCACATCCTAGCATGCTTAAATGAATAGGCAACTCTGTTTTCAACATTAGGTAGTTGTTCCCAAGACGCCATTTGTAGTAGTTCATGAGCCTGATTTGTGGAAGCAATGTCTCCCCCAGAGACCAAAATCAGGCTGACCATGTTTGGGGGAGGCGGATGACCGATTTGAAGCAATTGTTGAAGTCCTAAGGATACTAGGGTTATTCATGGCGGTCGCTCCGTGGAAGGTTTTCTCCTTTCAAGGGGAGGATGTCATTATTGATGTCGATGGCGGTATTTCGCATAAGGGCATTACTGCTCACCCATTTCCGTGCGAAATCACAAATGCTGTTTGGTGCAATGCCGGTTTGGTTGCGACCTGGGTAGACCATGAATTAAGGTTGGCAAGGATGGCGCTGATTGATTTTCAGAACGAACTTGAAGAAGGGATTTCTAGATCAGAACTGCGATTGAGGAATGATAATGTCAAGGTCGCAGGTAGTTCGTGGTCACATTCTCTTGATGCAGAGCCAATCGCCATGGTTAGTAATGGGAATTACATTATTTTCGCATTGTACACACGTGGAGTATACTGCATTGATGTTGATTCAACAGAGCTATGGAGGCAACCACTTATTGGTTCAGAAGAATCAAAGATTCCTAATTCTAATTCAATAGCTGAAATCACAGTGGATGATGAAATTGTGACTATATGGACACGGGGTGGGAGATATCGAACTCTATCTGTAAATACTGGTGAAGTTCTTGCAGAAAAATCTCTACCTGTTGAATGTGATATCGAAAGTGTCTTTTCATCACATGATAGATTTTTAATTTCTTCAAAAGATGGATGGGTTTGGGAATTAATCGATGATAATATTACAGTCGCTAGAAAATTGAGAGGTACTATTCAGGATGCGATTTACCATGATGACGAATGGAGAATAATTTCATGGAGAGAAGATATCTTGCTTTCAAATCAAGAAACTGTTTTGCGTGACGAACTAGGAATCCAAGTCGTAATCGAAGATGACAAGTGTATTGTCATCGATAATCAAGGCGTAAAAACGCCACACATGGGATAATAATCACTCATTCTTTTGGGTGAAACCACATCTTCCACAGGATTTTCTGTTGTTGTGAGATGCTAAGAAAACCCCAGGGCCACACTGTGGGCAGAACTCTGATTTGCGCACTAGTTTTCCGTCTTCAACGGAATACTTGGACCACTTTGCTCCTGCTTTAGGACCGTCTGACATTATTCATCGCCCCCTTCGGAATCATCAGCACTTTCTTCTTCCGCAGGTGCTTCTTCTGCCGGTTCTTCAACTGCACTAGAGGAACGTAGTTCTTCAAACCTGGAGTGCACATATTTTGGCTCGACTTTAATTGATTCTTCATCACCGTAAATGAGCGCTAAGCCTGTTGTTATTCCGACGCCGAATCTAGTATTTACATTCTTGATCACAATCAAATCTTTGTTTGCTCCTGGTTCCAAAGATGCAACTTGGTTCAAAATTTCAGACCTAGATGGAGTTGCTTTACCCTCGTGGTTCCAACTAAACTCAATTTCAACTCTGTTTAGTAGCGGATTTTCTTTTCTATCTTTTGTTTGCATTTATATTCCTCCTTATCGAACATTTACCTTTAGAGCATAATTTCCAGCGACTTCTATGTTTAATCTTGCAGCAATATCGGACCTTGATGGGTCGATTATTACCACATATCCTGACCAATCTGCTGAAACTGGTGCTGAAGGATGGCGATGGCATTCGGTTGCATCATCTGCTAATATCAAATGACATTCGCTACAAGCAAACGGATTTTTTGCCATTTTCACTCCTCCTTTTCGTCGTGAATCCACTCGTGGCTACCAAGACCAGTTTGCTTACAAGTCAGACCAATCTTTGACCTTCTAGGATCACTTGTGTCGGGCGATAGTGAAACAACTCTTGCTCGAACAGAACTTCCTACACCTATCCTCTTACCGGATTGACGACCTTCCACAAGTCCCATTCCAGTGTTAATATCAACATGGTCTTCCATGATTTGCGATTTGTGTAGAAGTGCTTCCATTGGTCCAATTCTAACGAATGCGCCAAAGTCATTGACCTCAGATACAGCGCCTTCGACGACTTCATAATCTTCTATGCAATATAGAACAGCATCGAATTCCACTTGCTGGTAAATTGCACCATCACCGTGAATAATTCGTCCCCTGTCGATAGGTTCGTGGTTTGTTGTCACCAAAACGAATCTGTTTTGGTCATCAAACCTGCCCTCGAAAGCAGTTGCTGCTAAACGGTCGATGTGTTCATTGAGGGACTTGCCCTTGCGGATATATTCCGCTGGTATACGAATAGTATCTTTTTTCCTAACTACTTTGTACATTTTTCTCACCTCGAAATCTGCCCAGAATCAAAGAGGTGAAACGAAAGAGGTAAGTTCCTCATCCGTCCTTCACCGGTCTATGCCTCTGGAGAGATATGTGACCTAAGTCATTCTGCCCACCGACGACCCCTATTTGAATGATGCCCTGAATAATAACTAACTCAGAGACGAGGAAACAACAATTCACGGTGATATTTTCACCCTATAAAACCACCATCCAAATGGGCCCGTAGGGCCCAAAGCCCTAACTACCTCTAAAAACCCAGTTTTGATGGGGGAGAACATGAACAGACAAAGTCAAGCAATCTTGTTGTTACTGGTTTTGTTAAGTTCACTCATAATTGTACCATACGAATCGACTGCTGATTCAGGAGACGAAAATACTGCATGGGACCAATATTGGCAACCCTGGGCACAATATGGTAGAGATTCAGGACATTCAAGATTAATTCCAGAACACGGTGATTCAGGTTTGACAACAATCGAGCAACCAGCGGTAAATTGGGTTGCTTTCGACTCAGGTTTGGGAGCTGATGGCTACGGAGTCGCCATTGCAAACCTTTCACAGTCAATATCATCATCTGAAGGGGCAAAAGAACGATGCGGCGAAGGTAAACTCTTTGCTGTTATGACCCATACTGACCCATCAACATCTGATAGACATCTTGCAATAATAGAAGGAGATAGTGCGAAGATTGTTTGGGATGTTAACTTAGGTGAAGCTAGATATATTCGCTCGACTCCAGTTCTAGTAGATGTTGACGATGATGGGAAAACCGAAATTGCTCTTGTTTATGACACTGCAACAGCCTTGAAAGTAGATTTGTGGTCACCTGAGTTGACCTGCGATGAATCAGGTTGGATGGCCTCGGGTCACTCAAACGAAAGACTCTGGTCGTGGACCGACGCAGATTTGCGAATCGGAATAACCAGCCCACACTTTTTCACAAGCCAATCGGATCACTATTCAGTGACCCAACCATTATTGGCAGATTTATCCCTTGATGGAAGTCCTGAACTGGTGATAGCAGCCGTTGACACGACAACGGAGGATCCAACCGTACTAGCCCTCCCGTTAGGACTACAGAGTCCTGAACCTGACTGGTCTGTATCGCTCGACAGGGGCACACACCCATCTGATCCCTCCTTTGCAAATTTAGACGATAATAGTGGTTCCGTGGTTCTAACAACTGTAGATTCAAATTCAGGCAATATGTGGGTGTGGCAAATTGATGGCCCGACTGGTTCACTTGATTGGGAACGAGTTAGCATACAAAACACGGATTCAGACAGTGATACTCCAAGGCTGAGACTACCGGGGCCAGTAATTACCCAGCTGGATTCTGATGCACCACCTGAAATGATTCTGACACTACCCGTTGATGAAAATGGTGCTACCGATGGCATGGGCGCACAGTATGTCGGAATGGAATTAACAAGCACGACAGAATTGTGGAGATTTAGAGCAAAGAACGGCTATGGTGACGCCGAACCAACCCCAATTGACACCACTGGAGATGGAGTAACCGATAGGGTATGTTGGGTAACATGGTATTCTGATTCCTCGTGGTCAACAGATCGAGAAGGCTTAGCAGGATGCCATGATATAACGATTGAGCCCCCTTTCCGAGAATGGTCTAGGACTCTGCAAAGAGGTAATGGAAATGATAATGATGAGATTGCAGTTTCTGCTCCAATAGCAATTGACCTCGATGGAGAAGATGAGCAAGAATTAGTTGTAGCGTTCGGAAGAAGACTGTTTGCATTTGATGGAGATAGTGGAACATCTGCAGACATTAGTACCGGTTGGGCTGCACCGATCGATGTACCTCATAGAACTTGGGCAGGCCCTGCAGTTGCAGATATGGACGGAGATGGGCATTTAGACATCTTGATTGGAGACGCTTTAATCAGTGAAGCTAAATCAGATATTGCTCCTTTGGCCGATGGAAGGGGTATTGGATTTACTCCACCTGACCCTGACCCCGGAGAGATGGTTACCATCTCTTGCCAATATTCAAACATAGGAATAGTCGATACAGATGCTCCTACAACAGCTGTGCTGATGATGAACGGAGTTGAAATCAAACGACACAGAGAAAATGTTGTTGAGTCAGTATCTCCTTCAGGTGAGGGGGGACCTATCTCATTCAGTGTAGATATTGAAGCGACATTGGGAGTACACACTATAGAACTTCTACTCGACACGAGTAATAATTTAACACAAACAAGGACAGATAATGATTACTATTCGACAACTTTGAACGTTCTTGAGCCTTATGTAGCAGAAATCCAAACACCTCTGGAGGTCCCAAGAGCGCTTCCAGGTGGCACTGAGGTAGTCGAGGTCGAAATTACAAGCACTGGTAGCCGGACAGCGGACTGGAGTTTAGAATTTGATGACAGTGTATTGCCCGCTGGGTGGTCATTCTATCCTCAGAACCAAGCTGATTTGAGTCTAAACCTAGTTAGAAACATTCCACAGATTGTAAAGTTTGAATTTTCCGTTCCCTTTGATGCGGAAGGGTCGGAAAGTGCATATGTTCCATTGAACCTATCCCTCGATTCTGATGAATCAATCTTTACAACAGTAACCCTACCGTTAGAAGTAGAAAGAACAAGAGGTCTATCTTTGCAAGGAGCTACAGGGCTTCCAAATGGAATTGGCTTTGGTAGGCCGGGAGATAATGCTCATGTGTGGTTCTTAGTTGAAAATGTTGGAAACGCACAAGAAACCACTGAAATGCAATGGTCATCTAATACGTGGTCTTCAAATTCACAAATTATTGACTATGATGGTGACATCCAGTATAGTATCGAACTAGAACCAGCAGCGAAACGTGAATACCTCATTGAAGTGGAGGTTCCAATTGGAACAAACTTAGGAGAATTTACGACTACTACACTAACGCTTTGCATAGGTTCAGGAGAAGATGAGATTTGTGAAAATTTCATCACTACCATTTACGCTAGTGACGTATCCACAGCCATACCCCACATTAGAACAATTCCCGATACGAACCTCACTTGGAATATTGAGTCAAACTACGATGGAGAAACAATAAGTTGGGATATGTCTGCAGCATCCATGTTGAAGGAAGGTTGGAATTGGTATACCTCGGGAGATTTACAAATTAACGGAACCAAGTTAGAAATGACGGGTCAAAGTGGAGTTTTACATCTTGATTTACCATTTGATGCCCAACCAAAACGACATTTTTTCAACCAATCTGCTAACAATATGTCTGATTATGATTTATCAATTTCGCTACATGTGCTTCAGGTATTTAGGGCCACAGCATCAGTAGTCGAACCATTAAATGATTCAACCTTCAACGTATCTGAAAGGACGAGGTTGATTTTAAGATTAGAAAATCCCGGTAATGGAGAAGATACATTCCTAATCGAAGGTTTCACCAACGCTGGTAATTTGTCCTCACCTCCTGAATTAATTTTCGAGATATCAAATCCAACGAGGACTATAGGGGCAGGTGGATTTTCGAATGTTCCAGTATGGGTTACACTTCCAGAGGATGTACCTGCAAGAGAAAGATTTGAAATCGTTTTCAAATGGACATCTTTGGGTGACACAAATGTGTTTGATTATGCTAACATTACAATAAAAGCACGCCCAGACCATAGATGGCACGTTGATTTTGATGATGGCCAATACACAACCGCAAGTCCAGATGAGGACATTATTCTTCCAATTTCAATCCAAAACATAGGAAATTCAAACGATTTGCTAACAATTATTCCAACCTTGACGATTGAATATGAAGGAAACGATCAATCAATTTGGTCAGTTGAAAGCCTTAATTCTTCTCGATTGGAAGTTAATGCTACTGAGACACTGAATTTACCAATATCAATTCCAAATTCAGCATGGGCTGGAACTACCGTAAACATATCCTTGAATCTATACTCTGATAATTTCCCGATAAACTATACTGAATCAATATTGATTGAAGTCGAGACCATAGCAGGATGGAGGCTAGACCTCACAAACACTACACTCGAAATTCCTCCAGAGGGAGGAGTGGTGAATGTTATAGTTGAACAAAAAGGAAATACACCAACTCAACCCTATTTCTCTAAGTCGGGAGGATTATGGAATATTTCACTCCCTGAAGTTGGCCCTACAATTAACCCAGGGGAATCCTCAGAATTCAATTTCACAATTTATCCACCTGAAAACGCAGTTGCAGGTGAAGTAGGCATAGTTGAAATTACCATTAGAAACGGCGATGGCACAGGGGATATCGAGCAACAAGTGCCAGTTAGAGTAGGTTCCTCTCCCGGAATATCTATCGATTCGAAAGGAGCATGGTTAGTCAAACAAGGGGTTTCATCCTATCCAACTGCCTGGATTGAAAATACGGGTAATGAAGTCGCTATAGTCAATGTTTCAATAGAAAATATACCCTCTGGCTGGGAGTTGATTGGAGAGGGAATATTAGTGATAGCTCCTAAAGAAATCAAAGGAATACCCTTGCAAATTATGCCTGCAAGTACGTGGAACAGTGCTAATCTCCAGTTTGACATTTTAATTTCTCATCCATCACTAGGAGATTCAATTCATCAAATAACAGTTAGTCAATCAGACAATGTGCTAATTTCAAATCCTGTACACTCCGGTCGAACAGGAGAGAAAGTATCCGTATCAGTAGATACATCTGAATCGGTTAAAACATCTTTAATCGAATTACCAACCTCTAGATCAAACATTACTCATGAAGGAGTGATATTGCATCTCGTAGGCATTCCAGCTCCAATTCATACAGCATCTTGTAGTAATTTGGCGGGCCAAATTTCGACCTTAGGAATAAATCCCCTATCTGTAACCTGGAGTAGTTGTAACCTAACTGCAAATGATGACGCAGTATTACGTGCTAATGCTTGGATAAAAACGAGCAGAGGTGAAATCCTCTCCTACAGCAACATAATTGTTGGAAATGGCCAAAATCAAACTGTCAATCTTTCAGTTTCATCATGGGACCCGGAACCTGGTTATATTGTGGTTGAGGTTTTGATAATCGATTCTAATGGTATAATTCTTTACTCCGACAAAACTAATCACATAGCAAGAGAATCAGGATGGAATATAAAATTGTCAAACTTAGTGGTTGGAGATGATTTTATTGAATTCGGAATCGACCGAGTTAATTACCAAATTATGGAAGGTTCAGTTTGTAAAGTAGACATTGAACTTGATAACGGGGATTGGGATAAAACAATCCTCGTAGATATTTACGGAAGCAAATATGCACCAAGTATCTCGATAGATAGACCTGATGAAGTAAAGGACGATGCCCAAATTACTGCAAGTGTGTCCTGTAACGCTCCATGGGATGTTGATGATAACCCAGGAGATGACTCAATGACGGTATTTGCGAGTACACTTCCACTGGTTTCATACCAGTCGAGTGATATTTACTGGACGGTTGGTGTGGGATTACTTTTGATTATCATTGCTTACTTCGGTGGCGTCCTAAACATCAACAGTAAACCACAGAAAACAGAAGAGAAAGATGACGTTGATATGGATTTAGCAATTAGCAATATTCCAACACAGACAGACATCGAAATGGATATTGATGATGTCGTTCAAGAAGACGACTTTGACGATATGTCATTCGATGAAGAAATTGAAATTCATGATGAAACTGAGAATCCCATAGAAGAAATTCAAGAAGAAATTATCGATGTTGATGATGGAACAGCAAGCGGAAGATTGTCGGCATTGAGAAAAGAAATAGAAATTGATGGGGACCCTGCTCAAGAAAAAGATGACATCACTAGTAGAATGGATTCGTTCTTCAAGAACCGTTGAGTTCATCCGTAATTGACACTCCCATGCAAACATGAGAGAGGCCTTAGACACGACGACACCCTTCTCGACAATTGACCCCATGGTTTCAAAAAGGCTCAATATAGTTGATGAAGCCTTGACTTTTGGAAATTGGGCAACTGTAATTCAGCAGGATGATGATTTACGTATTAGGCTAATTGACCAAGGGGTTCAGGATCCCGAAAATCGTTCTTCAATTTCTTGGGATGATGCTAATTTGTTTTACTTATCTTGTGTTGAACTAAAAGATGGAAAACCATTTCCTCTGGAGGCGGGCGTTTCTAAGGAAAAATTTGGTAGGTTCCCATACGGTGATGGGTCATCAATAGCCTACATACAAAATTGGATTAGAGAAAATAATAGAACGGAGGGTTTTAGTGAGTTATGTACACTTTTAGATCTCCTCAATGGTCGCCTTACAGACACGGAAAAGGCTGAAGGAATCGGTGGATTAAATTTGAAAGGGTGGCTGACAATTGAAGAGGTTAGGGAATTAAAGAAACTAATTACTTCTCGATGTTGGTTACCTGCTGCGGATGAACCATTAGATGGTGGTTGTCAAGATTCAGCTAAGCATTTCGTAGCTCTATTGAGGGCCGCTGAAAAGCGAAATTGCGGAATTTTACTTCGAGTCCACAACTAGAATTCTTTGCCAGATAGCCTTTCATACATAGATGCATAAAGTGCCGCAGTATCGTCTATGACACTTTGTGGCAAAGCAGGGATAGGAGGATCTGTAGCTCCTGTTTCCCGTGCCAATCTCAGTTCTTCTTGATGGCCAGTTTGAATATAATGTTGCCTTACAAATTCCTTCGATAGTTGTACAATGTTTCCATTATTGTATTCCTCTAGGTCCCACCATCTATCCTCATCGAGTGTTCCGAATGAATCGACTAAGACAGGTACTCTTCCCGGTCCTAATGCAAACTCCTTCTTACCGTCTACATGAATCAGACCCCGTTTGTTTGCCTCCCTTTCTATTAGGTCATCGACTTTGATAACTACCTCGATCAGTGAATCTAATTCTTCACCTGTTATGTTAGCAATTTCGAGTGCTTCCTCTCTTTCGATTAAACGGTCGTAGGCTTCGAATTTTGTTGTTACTTCGACGTATGGGGATGGAAGTTTAGCTCCTTCCTCTAATTCCGTACCTGCTGGGAATCCAAGTTCCTCAGAGGTTAATTCACCACGTTTGTATCTTCTCCAACCGGACCCTGAAAGATAGTGCCTGCAGACGATTTCCAAGGGAACGAATACCCACTCACCATCTCGGGGAGTTGTTCCTGGTTCACGATAGATATCGACTCTTCTGACCAGACATCTATCAGCCGCATTCCTCTCCACTATGTGGGTACGACAAATACCCTCGGCTTCAACAAGTTCAAACCAATGACAAGTAGTACGATTTAACGATTCACCTTTACGTGGAATTAAAGATGGTATAATTTGGTCAAATACTGAAATTTGATCTGTATATCTAAATTCTAGTATATCTGGGTCGTCAGTTGACCATACTTCCTTCACTTTGCCTGAATAGAGACATTCTCCCATGTCAGTTCGGTTAAATCGGCCGTCTTTGAATATTGGCACTACTAATCAAATCAATCCGAGAGCGTCTTCTATACGATTTAATTCAGGTCCAGTGGTTTCTCTGCCAGAAATTGCACCATTATCACCAGCAACAATTCCTGCTCCAACGTAAGGTGAACCAAAGGCCACTGTTCCTACCATTGGAGTTACACCAAGAACTTCTTCAATCAATAGCACTTCATCAGGTAATACATCTGGATGAAGTAAAACTCCATGATTATTAGCAACACCAAGCGAACCAACGACATCCTCTCCAGCAATAGAACATGAGGCAACTGGTATTCCAAAAATTTCTGAGACTATCTCAATACCTTCATCTGGTAGGGCTGGAGATGCAATTGCTCCGTTTTCATTACACAAGATCAAATTGCCTGCGGTATTAACTCCACCTTCCATTACAATAACGTCTCCATAGGAAGTTAATTTGTCAATATCAGATTCTGTAGCGATATCTGCGACGGCTAATCCTTTTGAGTTACCCGCTACCAGGGCTCCGATTAAGTTTGAACCACCTATTGAAATTGGTACTCTTTCTAAACCAAGAGTGTCGTCAATAATTTTCTTTGTCTCTTCGCGAATTTCATGTGGATGAAAGACAACGTTTCCACAAACTGCTAGATAGATACCTATCTGGTCAGAACCCAGGATGTCACAAGTTGAAATAGGCATTCAGTTCATCCCTCCCTGGTTTTCCAAAGTACATGACCTATTCGGATTCTAAATTCTAAAATTGAAAAAAGCCGCACCCGCAAATTTTGCGGGATGCGGCAGTTTGCTCAAAGAGCTGCGGGGATTCAGAAGGAAAGAAGAGGGGCACAGTGACAAACCTTCCCGTGGGCTCTCGCACCACAGTACCAGAAATGACGCAGGTGGGCTTGACTTCCGGGTTCGGGATGGGACCGGGTAAACACCACCGCTATGACCGTGCACCCATCTTCTTTCGAATCTGATAAGTGCAATCTAGCAATAGATTGCGTGAATTGGCATGAACTTATGAATGAAGGGCACTCGCTAGTGCGGTGCATACACGAAAAGTAGTTGCTTCATTATTAGTGCTGCTGGACTGAATACGTCGCCGAAGCTTCGTACTTACATCCGCAGTCTATCAAACTCGTCTTCTACGAGAAATGAATATGTGTCTCGTTTTTGGGTTAGTTTCGAGCTTAGATGCTTTCAGCTCTTATCTATTAGGGCGTGGCTACCCAGCATTGCCTTGTCAGACAACTGGTAAACTAGTGGCCCCGAGCCCTCGTTCCTCTCGTACTAAAGGGCCCCTTCCATCAGACACTAAACACTTCAACCACCAAGCAACAAACCTGTCTCACGACGGTCTAAACCCATCTCACGATCCCTTTTAATGGGCGAACAACCCCACCCTTGGGTCCTGCTGCAGACCCAGGATAGGAAGAGACGACATCGAAGTAGC